>Ga0065711_1002577_pt1 | contig 58627 bp, 41 predicted proteins | sample Hoacrofraction12_FD_59098 | JGI IMG/M metagenome (GOLD analysis project Ga0065711, IMG submission 59098) | Hoatzin crop microbial communities from Cojedes, Venezuela - Epithelial fraction 12 v2 (version 2) | ecosystem: Host-associated > Birds > Digestive system > Esophagus > Crop | place... | reverse complement strand
GAAATCCATCAAATAAATTGGAGAAACAAATACATTTATTGAACTCACCATCTGGTAGTGCACATTCCACCAGCAGAACAAAAAAACCCACACCAAGCTAAATTCAACAAATCAATTATTCATTGTGAATTATTCACTAGCTTTTATTCCGAACACTGCCAAGATGTGTTTGTTTATTTTTATTTGGAGTTTAAAAAAATCCATGGCAACATTGCTGTTTGTCTTAGTGTGCAAGCACAAAGTGCAGACCTGCACTTCTATTCTGGATGCCTTTATTTAATCAAAGAAAAGCAGCAGAACAAGAAAGAACAAAAGCAAAGTTCTCAAAAGAGAAAATAGCGTGTGTCTGTAAAGTACCATTTCACCATGTCTTATAAAATGGTAGGTGTTCCAGGTGACCAGACTGTTTTAGAATGCAAATGTGAGAAATGCAGAAAGGGAGAGACTTTATCTGTTATATCTGTATTACGGTAGCGCCTGACACAGAGGGGGGTTGCATCATAGCTAAAGAAAACACACATCTCGAGTGGTTCTTCCGGGGTGCCTGTTTGCCTGCACTTGGCATTTTGAGGGAACTGAAACAGATGGATTTATTTTTACTGAAACGGAGCTTAATAAACTGGGGTGACTGCAGGTGACGGTTTAGTTGCACTGTCAAACTGGACAGGAGAGGATGGCAGAAGACAGAGTTTGAGCAGGTGATGTGGGAATAGGAGGGTTGGGAGGATCCTCAGCGGAGCTGGTGGGAAGCCGTCGCGTGCCTGGGCTCAACCTCCTGCCTGTGTTGGTCTCCCTGTGGCTCCATTTGTGCCATAGGACTGCAGTGGGGATCTGAACGTGGTCCAAGGCGATGGCAATTTATGACCTGCTGTCTGGTTTGTAAGCTTTTGTGGAGTGAGGCCGTCTGGAGAGCTGGGAGAGCTGGGCAGCCCCAGGTAGCTGGTGGTTAGGTCTGAGGAGTCAGCAGAAGGGAAGAAGTGAGGGCTGATCATCCACAGCCCATGGCCCAGCTGCTCTGTGGGAAACCACAGCAATAAAGGAGCAATTCTCTCTTCCTTCCAGTTCTTTTGTCCTGACACAGTTACGCCTAGCAACTAATTAAGCCCCTAGTTGAGTGTTGGCTGAAGGGCAGTCTGGTAGGTTGTTTGTATTAGGAAACCAAAGGAAACAAAAGTACGCTATGACTTCTACTTTATCTCGATTATAGTCTCCTTTAATACAAGGTGCTAGGTGCCTGGCCTTAGAATGAAAGCATTTGGGGCAAGCAGAGCATTTTTCCATATGTTTACACGGTGCCGTGCACACACCCTGGCTCCTTTGGCAGCTGCTGCTGTGTTTGGAGACCAACAGCAGCACTTGGGTGCACAAATATCCTTTTGCAGGTGCTGGTCTTGGGATAGAATCAGAGAATCATAGAATCATAGAATGGTTTGGGTTGGAAGGGACCTTAAAGATTATGTGGTTCCAACCCCCCTGCCATGAGCAGAGACATCTTCCACTAGACCAGGTTGCTCAGAGCTCCATCCAACCTGGCCTTGAACACTGCCAGGGAGGAGGCAGCCACAGCTTCTCTGGGCAACCTGTTCCAGTGTTTCACCACCCTCATGGTGAAGAATCCCACCACAGGATTTATGTTGCCTTATAGGAGATGTTCAGTTCTAACTTCACTGGGGTGTTGCACCAGAAAGTCCTGATGCCTTCACTCAGAAATGAAATTATGTTATTCACTGATATATTTTCAGAAATAGGGAAGGCAGAAGCTCTCATCTGGGCACATGATTTACTCTACAATATTTTGTTCCTATTTCTTCCATGTTTAAGGAAAAAAAACCACAACAGAACCCTACTTGCTTTCAGATGCAATTTTTATGCCCCTTGATCAGTGCCTGGCTGGTCATCAATTTTATGCCTGCAATTAAATCACAGGCACAAAATGTTCCGCCATTAAGCCGTGGACAAAAATGCTGCTGTCCCAAATTGCACCTGGAGAAGAAGTGAGGATTCTTATTGAAAAATCAGTACTCCTGTTTTGAATGCTTGCTAACTTTTCAAAACTATGGCCCAGATTTCAAGAACTAAGGTTAGAATACTCAAAACAGTGTTATTTCCCATCTGCTGATGTCCTCACCACCAGGTTGCTGTGCTGAACAGTTTACTCTGCTAGAAATCTCTGCTGCTTCTTGTGGCACTGATGCAAATATATATTCAAATAAAGGAGAGAGAGAGAAAGAGAGATTGAAACTGAAAACACAGAAGATTAAAAAGAACCCGGAAAACCTCAAAACAAAAACCTAAACCATAAAGCCCAGCAAAAGAAAGATTAGGGACTTTTTTTTCCCTTAGGAGAAAGCTTTCCTCTTTAATCATCTGATTTGCCTGGCCTCAGTCTAAACGTTGTTCCGCTTCAACTCTGGCTGTTGTGGCTTCGTTGTTCCTCGTCCCTGCCCCGGGTGTGCCAGTCCCCATTGCCCTGCCACAGTTTTGCCTGGGCTCAGCTGTGGAAATGTGCCGTGTTGGAAGGGCGGGGGGCGGTTTGAGATGCAGCCCCAGCAAACGGGCACCGCTCTGCTCCAAAAGCAGCTGGATGTGTGGGAGGCAGGATGGGCTCTCACCTGTCCTTCACAGGGGTTGATGCTTCTCCCAGCAAGATGTTGCCTGGAGCATAGTCCAGGTCAGGGGCTCTGTGTGGTACTAGGGATGGCGGCAGGAGCTGGAGATGTTGGTGCAGGGGAGGTTAAGCAGAAAGCAAGACTGGGGAGCAGCTGAGGGCGGAGACCCAGAGGAGGCCCTAAGTAGTTGTATCCACAGCAGTCCTGTGTCCTCAAGGATGGAGCGTCTGAAAGAGCACTACCTGGATCAGTGGGGAATATGGGACTGCTCAGTTTTGGAAGGGGAGTGTCTGCAGAATTTATGGGCTTGGTGAGTGTGCAGGTGATGGGTAGACACACAAAACCTTTCTGGACCTCCTAACTGGCAAACCAGAATCAAACTGTGTAAACTAGGGGACACAGAAGATTTCAACACCCAATAGCAGGAAGTTCAGAAGAGACATTTGCAGGGGAGGACTGCAGGGGTTTTTTTATTTCTCTGGGGGGGGTGGCTTAAAATTAATGCCAGCAATACACATGGCTGCTAGTATTTTTCAGCAACATTGTTCTCTAAGTTACAGGGGAGTTTTGTTGGCCTTTACAAGTGATTTATTCCGACAGTTATTATAAGATCAACAATAAATTAACTTAAAATAGGCTAATAACACATATTCACTGATGCTTTAACAGCTCAGTAATGGATAGGAATTTCCTCTCCGACCTCACTCTCCTTCTCAGGTAAACAGACGGTGGTATGTAAGCCAGGCAAAGACGGGATCCTCAAACAGAAGGGATAGGTAGCCTGGGAGAGCGAGCTGTCTGAAACAAATGCCTCTCTATTTACTGACGTGTGATGGCAGAGGACTGAGGACCTCATTGGAGGCTTCGGTGTTAGTGTCAATACGAAGTTTTCTCCCAGCAAATAACACGTTCAATGAGAAATTGCACTTTCAGTGCTTTGAATCTCTTTGGAAATCTTAAACCCATGGCAGCTGTCTCCGTTTCCCAAAAGTGGTTGCAGCATCTCATAGGCCTCATGGCTCTCACTGCCAAAGGCACCCCTTCCTCTCCAAGCTACCATGCCTCAGGCAGAGCTGGCCGTGTTACCTAGCACAAGGCTGCACTGAGGCACTGCTACACCAAGATCTTTGTGCTGCTAGCTCAGCTCAGAGTGTGGAAGGGACACTGAGAGTTCACGTAGTCCATCCTTGTGCCCCAAGGCAGAGCCAACTAAACCAGTCCCATTCTAACCAACCTCATCTCCTCCTCTGTTCAGATAACGGGCCTTACCAGTTACAAAACAGCAGATATCCTATACTTTTGCTGTATTAAGGCTTTTGACACTCTCCTGGCACCCCCAAAAGCACAATAGAGAAGGTCAGTTGAAATACCACAGGGTGGTTGCAACATCCGTCGTGGTCAGACAGGAGCTACCGAAGGTTCTCTGTCAAAGTGGAAGATGCGCTGAGTGGCAGGGGTCAGCCCTATGTCGGTTATTGCTCAGTATCTTCTTTCATGAGCTGGATGATGGGATAGCAAAGAAGCTTTTATTTTTAATTGTTGTGGCATTTCAGGCATGCTTGTGGGCAGGGCTAGAACTAAATGGATGAATCACCTGAAAAAGTTATGCCTGAAAGTCAGGATGAACGTGTGCAAGGGTTTGCACTTCGTCAGGAACAAAGAAGTGTGTATATACGGGTCAGGACGTGGCAGGCTGGGGAACAATCCTGTGGAAGAACATGCTGGACTTGCTGTCTAATGTGAACTCAGAAGGTGCTAAGCTGGAGCAGGGGTGTATTTATTTAATTATCCTTATCCTTTCCCTTTCCCCTATAGCAGTCAGGACATTAGGTAACACCTCCTGGCCTTCCTCCCTAGCATCCTTGCAGTCTGGACCTGAGTCTCTGCTATAGGCAGACAAGCACGGGCATAGACAGGTGATAGTGAGTTACAGGTCAGCTGTGGTGATTCTGGGGTGCATCAGGGACTCACAAGTCTTCTCCTTACTCCCTGCCCAGTTTTGTGTCAGCTCAGGAGGTCAAGAACCCTGGTGTCATTAACACACCTGTGGTATCAGGGGAAAGAGGGAGCTAAACAGGTGGAAGAATCAGGCAGAAGACAGCAGATCAAGCCAACAGGCTGTAAAAACGACCTGCTGAAGCACAGTGACGCTGCAGGGGCTTCTCCATCGGCAGTGGACAAGAGCATCCCCAGCGCTGTGGCCACTGCGTCCGCTTGTCCAAGTCCTGCTAAGGCAGCCCAGACAAAAGCCCAGTTCTTACTGCTTGAGGGGTTGGAAGTAACGTGCCCATCACCACCTCCTCTCCTCCCCTCGCTAGCTACCTTCACTCCCTCACTTGCCATGTCCAGTTTTCTTGTAAACAAGGTGGTGTCTGTTTTCTTAAAAGGCATTGGGTTCGTTGTTAGACCTGGAAGGATAATTCACAATGATTCACTTGCGCTTGGTAGTTTTGAATCGTCTATTACAAATGCCTGCGAGCCAAGGGCAGTTGCCTTGACTTTACTCAAGGAATGGTTGTTTGCTTATTTGTATAGCTCTTTCTGTGTTCACTCTTTCCTTTTTTTCCCCCCTCTCTTTTATTTTTCTCCTTTTTTTTTTCTCATCCTTTTTTTTTTAACACAAATCAGTTCAGCAGCAAGGATCAGAGGTTTGCTATTGGATCTGCTTTAGCTGTGATAGATCACGCTCTCTTGCATTGTTCTGCTGATTCGCTGAGGCTATCTGCTGTAGCCACAGGTAGTTATGAAGAAACCAGTGGCCTTCACTCTCTCTGGAAGAGGAATCATTTTATGAAAAGGAAACAGATAAGAACTGCACTTGGAACACATTTAAAGCTTTTTGCCCCCCCAGACTTGTCCTGAAGCATCACTCCTAGGAAATTCAGGCAGCTGTACAGCTCTTCGGCTGGGTGGGAGTTTAAAGGTAATCTGTGCATGCACAGTTGCATACAGTAATTGTGCACGCGTGAACATTTTACCCAGAGTTAGACTGCTTTGATTGCTTTGGAGCCAGAGCTGCAGCAAGAGATTTTGGGAGCTCCTTCTCTTTGCTGTGACAAGCGGAGTCTGGTCCAATATAAAGTACAATTTCCGATGCAAATATGTGGATGTGTTTGAGCTTCTTCTTTGTTCTCTGCCATTACCAGTACGTGGCTTGGCAAGCTGGAAGTGGCTTTCCGCCAGTGTTTAATGGGAGCAGCTCCCAATTGCTGTACGTGTGTGCAGAAAGCAAATGCAAAAGAGAGGGGGTTTTGATGGTCAGAGCAACCATCTTTTAACTGGGGAAAATTCTCATGTAATACAGATTCTGTAACTTTCCCAACTCTGGTTATGACACATTTTAAAATCCATACTGCTGTGAAGTAGAAATTATAGCCAATTAAACAAGACTACCAAACAGAGTCTATCCCCAAATTTTCCCTTTTTGTATTTGTTGAACTGCACAATTATTTTAAATTGAGTGTTGCATATTCATAAACCACATTTCAAACCACCCAGTCTTCTGGTTTATGTATCTAGTTGGAATATTAGCATATATTTCAGTACTTCATTTCATTTCATTGATCCCAAAGTTCCTTACAGAAGACGAGCGTGATATTCGTACCGGTACCGAAGTGCAGCCTCCTCTGCGCCGGAATATAACAGGTGTTTAACAGAGTGAGAGTTTCCTCCCACCACATCAGCTAAACCAACATACGGCTGCTGCTGCTTCCAACAGGAATGGCTCGACAAGTTGCTGTAAAAATACAATGTACAGCAGCGGGATTATACTACAACCACGACGCTAGCAAATTTCTTTGCTTAGATTGGTATTAAATCCCATCTTTGAGAGTGCCCTTAGAGCCTAAGGGCTAGTCCAGGTGGGCAGGTTGTGCAGGTGTAATCAGAGATGTGGGTTTGAGTCGCTGTTGTTGCGGTGGCAGATTGGGGTCACACACTCTCTGTTGGGAAAACCACTCCAGAAGGAGCTCAGGTGAGTGAGGCTGTTCATGAGAGAGGGTGAGTTACACGGGGGGTTAGTGAGTGCAGGCGTATTTTCTTGAAATCACACCTCACACATGAGTGGTAAAACTTTCCCGTGCAGGGCAAATCCAAAGACCCACTCAGTGATATAAATGAGGGTTATTGAGTGCCTGTCACTTTTTAAAACAGACCATAGGGGTTGGTTGGTAGCTTGTGCAGGGGGCACTTGAGAGCTGCCCCCAGCATGTCCCTCTCTGGTGCCTCCTGGGACGCAATGCGTTTCTGAGTCACTAACACCGTTATTTGCAGTTTCTCCCGTCCAAATAGTGACAGTTCGTTTCTCAGTTCTGCTTAGCTTGTCAGATCTGTTGTGAGGAAGTATGGCTGTTCAGGCACAGTTACTGAAAAGAAGGAAAGAGAAACCTCTTTAATTTCTATCATCTTTCATTCTGATGACATTTATCAAAGCTGCTCTGTCTGACAAGTTCAGCTCAGACGTGCTCCTCCGCCTCCCTACAAGTGCCTTTCTGGTGGGCAGGGAGGATGAGGCAGTGGGCAACACGTGCTTGGAGAAAAGTGGGGGTTGGATAAGGGAGGAGAAGGAAGGAGAGGGAAATGATGCACTAAAATTAAAAATTCCCCAAAGCCTACAAAAAGAGGAAAGGGATAGAGAAAGAGAAAGAGGCAAAAAAAGAAACTGGTTAAGATTGTATGAAAGGCTTCTTAAGCCCCCACACTGCAGTCTGCAGTCTTTAAAATACCTGAAAAAACAAGTGCTGTCTTTACTGCTGTGTGTGCCAGTGTCCTTGCCAGACAGCTATTTCTGTATTATCTGGTCCCCAGCGTTCTCCTGCATTTCCCCACGATCTGGGTGGGATTTTTTGTTTTGCCTCAATCACTGTCTTTCTTCTGTGCCTTCAGGAGCTTTTTTTAATCCCTTCCTCCCATAGTCCTGGGTCTGTAAGGGCTGCAACAGGTTTCTTCTATTTATAAGATAGAGGGACAGCCCCAGAAGATCATGCCCAACCCCCCTCTCTTTCTTAGGCTACATCAGAGGAGGTCCCAGGAGAAGAAATGCAATAAGGGATCTTAACTGAACTGATCTTTTTGCCATTATACAGTTTGGGATCATGGTGCTGGGAGGACTGAAAGTGGTCTCTGCCTCCTGCAGCTGCATTGATTAACTGCCTGTCCTAAAGGGGGGTTGTTTGGAGAAGGCTATCCATTGGGAAAAGAGGTGATACATATGGTGTAGGCACAGCAGTGATTCCCTGGCTGTTTCAAAATATTTTTTCCCTGTGACAGGGAAAAACATTTTTTCCCTGTTTCCAGACTTGTGACACTCAGTAGTTTGGTACGTACCAGGCAGTGGTAGCGTGCGCTGCAGGGTGCTAGCACCACCAGTGTGGGGGCTGCAGCCGGGAACCATCTCGTTTTTAAAAGCCATTGCAGCTCAAGCAGGCTCAGCTCTGCCATCAGCCCTGGGCACACAGACTTTCACCAGCTGGTAGAGGTGGTGGCTGATGTCTGTCAAGTTGTTTCCAAGAAAGGAACAGATCATAGCTGCCCTCATCCTGAGCTCCGGTTTCAGCAGAGTGTGCAGATAAAGTCTCCTGCTAAGACAAAGTCATGTACACCAGGAAGTTTAGGCTCTGCTGGCCACATAATTGTGTACAAAAGAAGTGACTGAAAAATCCGCTGTAATGAGCACGACCTGACTGAACAGAGCTGTGCTTGCTAATGACGCTGATGAGTTTTGCTTGTGGATAGCAATGAGCCACATATTTTAACTTGCAGGAGTACAAATGGTCCTTCAGCTGCTGTTTGGTTTCTCTTTCTGCTAGGCTGGCTGCTCTACGTGCTTTTCCTCTGTCACGGATCTAGCTTCTCAGCATGTAAGAAGGAAAGCTCCAAAGGGATGCTGCATGCTGGATTGGTAGCATCTGCCATCTTCTCAAAAGGATGTGTTAGACAATCTTGATAGTTTGCAGACATAGGTCTGGGGTCTGTGTGGCTGAAGGAACATCATGGTGGTGACAGCTGCCCTCAAAGTTCAGAGGTCAGTTGAGGCAGTCCAAGTACCAGGGAGTTTTCAGAATTTATCAAGACATCTCTTGGGTCTGGAAATCAGCAGAGAACACACTTTCCTGGGAGATTTCCAGTAGTTCTTGTATTAATCAGAAAAACAACTTCTCTGTGTGGCTTAAAACTGTAGAGATGTTTGAGAATCAGTGGATGGAAATCATGAAAGGCAGAAGTAACCAGGTTCACTTTCGGCCTCATGTTTGAAACAAGAAGGTTCACAGGTGTTTGGTTCTTTTTTCACCTGAATCACTCTGGTAATCTGGAAATGTCACAAAGGTTACAGAGACATCCTCTTTGGCACTTCCTATCAGACACAGACAGGAAAGGCTGTGGCAATGGGATGGCTGAAACAGAGAGTGAACTGGGTAACTCAACCCAGGTATCTGTTTCAGTCTAGACGTGACACAAATGGGAAAAGCCAAAGATAAGGCCATTCATCGATTCCCTGTGCTTACAGATATCTGCTCAAACATGCAACATTTCCTTCTTGATAGCGTTTCTGTTGCATGTTACTGTCCCTCTGCAAGGAGATTACATATTTAGCGTCTGTCTACCCATCCATCAGCATTAGGTTTCTTAAGGCACCCGTTAATGTAGGGTTTCAGCATCTGTCTTACTTGCCACCTGCTCTCTGCATTCTGCATCTTTCTCAGCAGAAAATTCCCTCTCTGTTGTGGGCATTTGTTCTTTCATGTCTTGGTTCAGGTAGACACTAGCTCTCTTTCATCAAGATTGTTTCTATTTTCTTCTTTCTCTCTGTAGCTTTTCTTGAATGTAGAATAAAAGCCAGGCAGGTTGAGACATTTTAGCCTGCCTGCTGGAAGATACAAGCATGACTTGCAAGTGCATCACACTTTCCTGGTGACATAGGATAGCTCACTTTTGCAAATACTTGTGATACCGGCAGCATGTCAGAATCAATCCTAGCTTGCAGAGCTTGCCAATTGGACATTTTACCTGTGATTAAGAAACATGTTAGCGTTTTCATTATTCAGAAGTATTATAAGAGCCATCCTAGTGGATGGAAAAGTGAGTGACTTGGACACCAAAGCACATGTGCAGGTGAACATCTTGACCTTTTAACTGCCAAGCTATTAGCCATGTAGTCAGGTGGAGAACTCCACTGCTGAATCTACCGGACTTGTTACCTACAGAGACTAAATTGCTGTGTATGGAGCTGATGTATTCTGGAAGCTCAGGGCAATTAGCTGTGGACGATGGGAGTGGAATCTAATGAGAAGTCCTCAAGGACAGAGTGCTCAGCTGCTCCACTCTTGCACATCTTGGACGCTCTGCAGGACCTGACCTTCACTCTTAACTTGAGCTTCACCCCTGGCATGTAGATAATCAAGAGGTTGGACTAACTGGGATAGAAAATTGTGATAAAGACTGTACAGGGAGTTTCAAAGGTCTGCTAACGAAGGCTGCAAGTTATGGAAACAGCATAAGTTTTGACTCTTTTTTTTCTTCTTGTCATTAAAAATAAGAAAAGTAGAATCTAAATGCAGTCTGTCCCGTGTCCCTAGCTGACGCACTAACTTATTGTGTGTCTTGTAATAACACTTGGAAGCCCTGAAGTTATTGTTTGCAATTTACAAAGATATATCAAAGAACTGGTCTTGTCCTCAGAAAGCTTGTGATCTGAAGTCCAGATACTGCAAAGCCTTGAGAATATATTTAACAGTATGCTGCAATTATTACTGATAATAATTGCTATTATGGAAGATACAGTTCCTAAATATCAGTCAGGAACCCAGGCTACTAGGCCCTCTAATGATACACAGTAAAGGCAGTTCCAGAACAAACAAGTTTACAGTCAAAATGTTGAGCATTGACCCTCTGTTGGATTTCTTACAGTGCTTGCAAATTCAGTGCCTGTGTAAGGCTTTACAGACACTATGCATAAAATAGAGGAAAAGATAAGAAATAGATACAACAAAGATATAGGTGGAAGCATAAGGTAACAATGTAATGTAATATTAAGAATATAAATCTAAGACAGAATTGAGAATATTCCAAGAGCTTGGTTTTTTTTCTGCACCATTAACTTGGTCTCATTGCACACCAGAATATATATAGATTCTATGTTCTTATTTTACCTGTGAAATGTACAATTTCATATATAATGTGTGATAAATAGGAGGTACAATGGGCTAGAATCAATGGTGCAGGAGAAACTTTAACATATGGAATGGCTTGACTTCTAAGCGCTTGATTTCTCAGTCTCAATATTTTAGCAATGCTGAATTTTTTGTACTGTAGATATATTTATATGCATGTGCCCTTCTGAAGAACTAGGTGAAACAGAAGCCAAACTCAGCCATGTAGAAGTGGCAAGAAAGACCTAATGAGCTTGTTGCAAAGCCCATCTGTTTGACAGGCCATTTGTTGAGTGCTAGTGCAGCTGCAGTGGGATTCTCTCCGATGGGAATAGGTGGGCAGGCTGATAAGTATTATACAGGAGACCTGGATCTGTGGGGGAAGGAAAACGCTTGTGCATTAGTTTTGGTTATCTTTTTCTTGCCCTATTTGTTAATAGCTGGACTTTGTTGAAGCTCTTTCACTGTTTCAAAACTGAGATAAATAAAGAAAAATGCATATTTTTTTCCTCATAACCTTGGTGATAAACCAGGCTGACAACAGAGATTTTCTCCTGTGGAGTGGAGAGTGCTGGGCTTGAGAACATGTTATTTTAGACAGATATCTATTTGGACAGAGTGAAAAACCTGAAGATGATAAATGGACTGTATTTGCACATTTCCCAACTGAAATGCTAGCATTACTGGAGGCCCATTTCCCAAATCTGATCTGAAAGACATGCTTCATACTTATGTCTCTTCCTAGTGCTTTTATACCATCATAAAGACTTTAGTATCCCATCAAGACATATTAACATTTTTCCTTGAGCTGGGATGGTCTGAAAGTGGCTTATTTTCCAAAACTCATCATGCCTTCTCTTGGTAACAAAGAAGTCCCATATATCCTCACTTTCAGTGCTCTTAGAAGCTCAGGGCGTGAAGGAGGCTTGATGTGGCAGTCAAATAGTTAAGGACTCAAATGAAGTCTATGAAAATACAGCCAAAGGTTCTCAGTGAAAAGTCATTTTTACCACTAGTGCCCTTTCCCAGTGTAATGACCACAGCCCAGTTTTTGTTGTCTTCTTTCTTAAGGGAGGAAGCATGGAGTGACAAGCATATACAAGAGCGGAAGTTAATGGATGATACATGGAAGCATTATGTATGAACATAAACATAAATATATGATGGAAAACATCCCATAGCCCCAGCCAGTTTTTCCCCTCCTTCCTTCTTTCCCTTTCAAATCAGATAAATTAATATTTTATTTTCATGCTGCTGTAGGGGAGACATATATTATTGAAGGGATCATGTTTTCTCAGAGTCCCTCTCCATTCCCTGGCTTTCTATGCTAGATAAATGCAACTTTGAAAAGAAAAATAAACAGTGACTTTTGGGGTTGTAGTCATGGCAGTACTAAAAATTCCACCTAAACACTCACAGAAGGACCCTCTGTGAGGTTACATTTATGCTTTGAGTCCTACTTGTCTTACTGGGATACTCAATAAGGCCATCAATAAGGCTCCCACAAGACAAGTACATCAAGTTTGGCTCTTAATAAGTTATAGACATGCCGAAGGTCTGAGTGTAGTCAGGAGGATGGCATCCTGCTTGCAGCCCTGCCTGCAATTTTGGGTGCTGCATCTCTGTATGTCTCAGGTTCCCTGTCAAAAAGCAATGCTTCCCTGTTTGTGCAGCGTGCTGTAAAATGCGTGGATGAGAAGCTCTAAGGACAGAAGTGTATTGTAGTATTGCAGTCTTGGGCATCGCCAAATTTGCTGCTGGGTAGGTTTTTTTTCCTGGAACAGACCTGAGGGTTTCCGATCCAGGGAGTTAGGAAGATTTCAGATGCACTGAATTCAAATCAATTCAGCAGAGATTTTCCTGGTTTCAGTTCCACAGAGAAGACAGGGTGACACTAGAAGTTTTGGATCCACACTTGGATTCCCCAGACAGGACACCCTGCACAAAATCTGATCAGAATCTCAAAATACACAGGATACTGATCGGTCCTGTTGAAAACCACTGCTCCGAACCACTCCTCAGCCTGCCAAAGCATGAAGGTGCAGATGAGTCTGTCTGTAATTTCAGGTTCAGAATAGCATTTGAAAACAGATGAGTTTTAGTGGAGCCAAGTGCCCCTTCCAGACCAGGTATAGGAGTGTACAAGCAGGCCTGTTTTTCTGTCATCTCTTTGTGAATCTCTGAGTGAGATACAGCAGAGATTTAACGCCGTGACCCAGAGATAACACATATGTTTAGGTCATGTTTGTTTCCAGCATTGCAGATGCCAACGTGGTTTTTTTCTGGAGAGTCTCCTGGCTGCTGCAAATGCCCTTTAGAAAAAAAGCTGGGGAGCATAAACTGATCCTGCAGGCTTATCTAAAAGATGTTCCTTTCTGGCTTTCGCTGACGGTAGAAGGGGATGTATTTGAGAGCGAGGGCAATGGATGCAGCATGGCCATCTGCCTGATCCCCCAGGAGTTCAGTGAGAAGCTTTGTCATCTACTGGTGCGCTATGAGGCATTTACTAAGTCCTGTGCAAAATCTTCACTTTCAATGTGGCAGAAGTGTTGGCACTGTTTAGAAACCCAGAGCATCACCCTCCAGGAAAATCACGTAAGAAAAGCTGTCCTGCCTTGCCTTAAGCCCTTCCCCCTTCTGCCCCCAGGGCACCCCACAACCCCACCACCCCTCTGCTTGATTCGTGTATGAGAGCTGTAGCAGAAATTTGCATCCTCTTCTGTGTCCTCCACTTTCCCAGCCACACACAGAAAGCAAATTCAATTAAGCAAGTGATTTGCTGTTGTCTTTAAGTTACAATAGTAGTAATCACACCAATTATAGAAATCAGGTTGGCAATCATGGACCCTGCCCTCTGGGTTGCTATTAACTTCATTCCAGTGTGTGATTTCCCTCCACCCCATTGAAATTGGTGAATGTCACCTGTGTATATCCCTGCTCCTCCAGAATGTAATAGCATCTTTAAAACCTAACAACCAATTGCTGCCCTTGCACGTGTAGTCAGATTTATCCCTACCTCTCTCTATTACAATAATGAGTGGGTAGCAGATGTAGTCAAATGCTGTTGCAGTATTCTCCCTCTGCCCTCCCTCTCTTTCCCCAGCAAGCAATAGTTTGAATCCTAAGCAGAATCTTGGATTACTTAGTGGAAACATTTCCCAGGCCCAGGGGAACAATAGTTACACAACTGCCTAGGATCTTTTTTTTCTCCATTTTCCCTTTTTTTCTTTCTCAGTCATGTCTGTCTTTCTACTTGGTGAATCTTCTTTAATTATTAAAACCGTACAACGAGAAGCACCATTAAATATGATGACAGATGTCTCCTTCTGTTCCTCCTCTCCCATTGCCAGGATTATCAGTGGAAATCTCTCCATAGCCAAAGCATCACTTTGGTGCAGGGAAATTTTACCTGTGGGTTTTTTTGTTTCCTTCTGTTGCTCTGTGAGTTTAGGCAGATTTCTTGCTGGGTTCCTTTTGCTACCTCTTTCTCCGCTCTAAAGGCGAGGGGATGCAAGACGCAAAATACATTTGACTAGAAGAACTTTTTGAGAAAGAAGCTGTCAGTTCAGTTTCTTTGGCTCAGGCAGGAAATCGTGCCTCTTTATGCCATGAAATGCTGAGACACTGTGTTTCAAATGTGGCCCCTGGCTTAGGGGTGCAGCAGCTCCTCTGGATATGCAGGTACCCTCCAAAACCAGAAATGCTCAAATCACCATCTCCTTTCAAAAGAATTGGCCGTTGCTCAATTGTACATATGTATGAATTCAGGGTGAAATTGGGTTTTGACATGTGGAGGGAATGAGGTGAGGTGATGAATGAGATTAATCTTGCACTATTTTAAAAAGGTTTTGAGATTTTTGAATAGAAGTGCCAGCGAAAGAGGAAACAGAATTATGATTTCTCTTATTGATAGTGTTCTCTCATTGCTGCTTTGCTTGCTCCCAGGGCTGGGTGAACTGCTCACATCTCAGTGCCAAATCGAACTCCAGTGTAAAGGGTTAGAGAGCTCCATAAAATCACAGAATGGTTTGGGTCAGATCAGACCTTGAAAGATCATCTAGTCCAGCCCTCCTGCTGTGGAGAGGCACATCTTCCACTAGATCAGGTTGCTTAAAGCCATATCAAAACTGACCTTGAACACTTCCAGGGATGGGGCATCCGCAAATTTTCTGGGCAACCTGTCTCACCACCTTCATAATGAAGAATTTCTTTCTTATATCCAGTCTAAATCTACCCTCATTCAGTTTAAAATCCCAAGTCTTGTCATTATAGACCCTGGTAAAAAGTCCCTCTTCATCTTTCTTATAAGCCCCCTTTATATATTGAAAGGCCACAATAAAGTCTCCCTGGAGCCTTGTCTCCTCCAGGCTGAACAACTCCAACTCTCTCAGCCTTTCCTCATAGGAGAGATATTCCAGTCCGCTGATCTTTTTTGTGGACCCCCTTTGGACCTGCTCCAACAGGTCCATGTCTTTCTTGTGCTGCGGACCCCAGAGCTGGATGCATGACTCCAGGTGGGGTCTCACCAGAGCAGACTAGAGAGGGAGAATCACTTCCCTCTAACTCCTGGCCATACGTCTTTTTGTGCAGCCCAGGGTACGGTTGGCTTTCTGGGCTGCAAGCACACACTGCCGGCTCATATCTAATTTTTCATCCACCAGTATAACCAAGTCCTTCTCCGCAGGTCTGCTCTCAATCAGCTCATCCCCCAGTCTGTATTCATACTGGGGATTGCCCTGATCCAGGTGCAGGACCTTGTGTTTGGACTTGTTGAACTTCCTGAGGTTCACACGGGCCCACTCCTCAAGCTTGTCAAGGTCCTTCTGGATTCCATCCCTTCCCTTAAGTGTATCAACTGCACCGCTCGGCTTGGTGTCATCTGCAATCTTGCTGAGGGTCCACAATGTCATTAATACAGATATTGAACAGTACTGGTCCCAGTACAGACCCTTGAGAGACTCCACTCCCCATATGGACTCTGAGCCTTGGACTACAACTCTTTGGATGGCAATACAGCCAACTCCCTATCTGTCTAATACTCCATCCATCAAACCCATATCTCTCCAATTAGCTACAAGGATGTCGGCTGGGATCATGTGAAAGGCATTACAGAAGTCAAGATAGACGGCATCAGTTGTGTCCATCGAAGTGTTATCCTGCGTGCCATACTATGTGCCCACTTCAGCTGCCTTTTCTGGTGCACAGCTGCTCCTCACGCCTCCTCCTGTTGTGCTCCTGCCTTGCCCGCAGTTAGTGTGTCTGGGTCGGGTGTTCTTCCACCGTTCATGGCATTTGCTACAGTCCAGAAAAAAGGCTGTTAGGAGGATGTTAATTTAGATGCTTGTTCAGAAGTCAAATTAGCCTCTCGCATCTCTACCATTTTGGGATCGCTGTTTTTCCTGTGGCTGGTCTGCTGTATTATTTACACTTTTCACAAGAGAGGTGGTGAGCCATCTGCATTTGGTGCGCAGCCAAAGCTGGTCGGAATGCCCACAGAATTAAGACAGAGCTGCCACGTATTGGGAATATCAAGCCCTTTAGCAGGTAGGAGAGCCACTCTGGAGTGGCATTTTCCCAGCATACTGTGCCTCTTAAATTGGGCAGCACTGAAGCATTTAAGGGATTCTCTTTGTTATGTCTATTCTCTACTGTCTGTCTCATGCTACAGCTCTCTAATCAAGCTCATTGCAAATTTGTGACGTGCTTGGCTCAACCTGTCCCCACAGCAAAGTCAGGACTCAGCCAGTCCCCAGAGTAACTTTGGGCCTTGGTGTGGCAGAGAGTGGATGCATCCATGTCATGTCATGTCATGTCATGTCATGTCATGTCATGTCATGTCATGTCATGTCATGTCATGTCATGTCATAACCCATCTGCCTTGAATCGCTGCTGCGGTGAGGCCCTGCCTCTTACCTAGCACGGCTCAGGCCGTCTTCTGAGCCTGCTGTCAGAGAGGCTCCGTCACACTTCTCTGTTTATCAAGTAGGGGAGGATCCTGTTTAACCAAGAGCGTACCTTGAGAGGGAACCAGAGCAGAAATAGTAAATCAGGGCCTAGAAGTTCAAGCAAAGGACTGTTCCCGTGTTCTCCTTTCCCTCGGTAAGGGGCGATTCTCCATCAGTTTATTGTCACTAGCCTGTACAAAGAGAGAGCCGCTCGGGATGCCCCAGGGAGTGCTGGCAGTGGCGCAGGAGGGCAGCCCCGGGGACACAGCTCCCTCCTGGGCTGGCAGCAGCCTGCTGTAGCTGCTGGGGAGGTGGCCGCTTTTCACGGGTGCCCCGGCTTGACGTGCCGTCCTGGGGCATGGGCTGCGGCGTTCCCTCCTGCAGCGGGCAGAGAGCCTGCGTGGCTGGGGCTGGGGCTGCAGCGTGCTGGGGTTTGGGCAGTGCCTGGCCAGTTGCCTGGCTGCGCTCCCGACCATCTCCGGGGCAGGCACAGGCCATATAATCACACAGGCAGGAGTGGTTTAATCCTAGAGAAGGGAACAGATGGGGAAGGGAAACGGCAGCGTTTCAGATGTGCAGGTGTTACCTGCCATGGTGCCGCTTTCGGTTGGCTGCATGGCAAAGTTTCGCTGGTCTTCCTGCCTCCTTGGCTGGCCTGGGGGCTGAGGGGCCTTCCAGCCTCCCAGAAAGCAGGGGAGAGCGGGGCCGTTTTCTCCTAGCCAGGGCCCTGGAGCTTTCATTCCTGTGCACTTTCCCATCCTGACTCCCAGCCACGTGTAAATCTCGCCCTGCTCTTCACCTGCCAGAGCCCAGGGCGATGAAGGATCAGGTGGCAGGTAAAGTAATCAATCTGGAGGGCTTTTAGCAGCACGTCCTGCCATCGTTTGACAGCGCATCTCTGTCAAGGAGACTGTGTCTTTCCTTGATCAATAAATCAATCTGTCCTTTTTTACCTTTGTACGCCAGCATGTCAGTCATTTCATGCTGTGGACAATGTAGAGCTGGCACTTCAGTGGCATGGTAAATATCGCCTCCTGCCATGGCCCCTCAGGGGTGAATCAAAGTCCAGGGCCTCTGTGGGATCTCTGCCCGTGCCCAGGGAGCTGGTCCACATCCCGTTACCTGCCTGGATCGCTGGGTGGCATCTGCTGTTCGAGGCAGGTCCTCTGTCAGGACGTCTGTGTGATGTGCCTGAGTGGTTCCCTGAGAAGCCTTAGGCTCATGCCCATGTAAGCTGCAGGGCTTCATTTTCCTCAGGTGTCACCAACTCGGACATCTCTCCTAGCATGCTCTGCAATGGGGCTCTGCCAGCATCTTCCCTTGTATCCCCCAAGTGCTCGCTTCTACCTGCTAGAAAAGTGCCAGAGCTGTATTTTGGAGAGAAAAATCATGATCTCCCCTGGCTAGGTGCTGATGGAGACACAGAGGGCTTTCGTAGGTCAGTGCCAAGCGCGGGCTGAGGTGGGCTGCTGAGGTTTGCTGGGTGGGGCTCACTGCTGCTGGTCTGGGGCTGGCACTGCACCCTGGGCGAACGCTGCGCGCAGGGTGGGCTGAGCTGCCTGTGCCTGCTTGCTAAAGTTTCCAGAGACATAGCTGGTGTCAGCCTCAATCTCCTATTTATCTCCTCTTGTTCTCGCTGTCACAACTCTTTCCCACAAGTGCAGAGAGAAGAGGGCAGTAACATTGGGCAAAGAAGGACTGACAAACAGCTGGGGCCTCAGAGCTGTAATGTGAGTGATGCCGGCGTGCTGTGACATGTTTGCTTGTTTTACTGAGGACTGGACCGAGGGTCACCAAAGTCAATTTGATTAGGAATATCAGTCTGTAATATCAAAGTAAAGGGCTGCGTCTCTTTTAGCATCTCTTCCACAAAACTGAGATGTGATTATGTGAGACTAGAAAACAGCTGGATTAGGTGGTTTGTGCTGATTTAGGGCATCTCCCTTGGTTGCTTTCTAGCTACTGGCTCTTTTTTTGGCAAAGAGCTTTGCTTTCCCCTAGCAGCTTTTGCCCTAAGATCTCTAGTTGCAAGTCCAAGGTGTACTAAAGGGGATCCCAGTGGTTGGTAAAAATGCCTCAGCTTGGTCTTGGGAATTCCTCTGGCTAGTTTAGAAACATTTGGAAACACTGAAACTGAGATGTCAAGAGACTGGTATTTTCCTACTAGAGTCACAAGGAGTTACTGCAACACATTGGAGTCATCCGGGAGGCAGCACAAGACTCCAACCTATATTATCCTGTCCCCTACCTCTGTGCTTTAACAAGAAGATCAGCCTTCCTCTCTAGACACATCTAATTGTATCCTTAGGCTATCATGACTATAACTACACTGCTACTCTAATTAGGCTTACGGTTCAACATCTTTCTTAATTTCTCCTTTCTTTAATTTCTTTGAAATGCTTTAGACAGCCATCCTAACTTAACCAGTCTTTCATCAGCTAATATCCTTCATCTCTCCCTCCCTCTCCCCTGGATACGGCTGTGGTGTGCCAAGCCTCCGTTCCAGCTCTTCTACAGCCGATGGCTGGTGGGGCATCTCCTTCCATACAGGCAGCAGGGGAGCTGCGAACAGGGCAGCAAGAGTCCTGTCCTCGCCCCTGCTGTGAGCTTCAGGGAGGCCTTGGTGTGCCGCACAGCCACAGCTGCAGAATTCCTGGATGACCTTGGATTCGTTACCCTCTTAATTGTTCTTACTTCTTTTTGGAGGTCAGGCCCTGCCATCCACTGCCAGCTCCTCAGAGAATTTACAGACAAATGGGGACTAACAGCTTAAAATGTGGTTCTCGCCTCAAAAAAAAGTGACTTGATAAAAATAGCCTCTTCCTCTTCTGTTGCTCCAGTTCCTGTGTGACTCCAAGTCAGTTTTGCTTGCTCGCAGATGGAAGAAAAAATTTTTGCCATCTCTTTCTCCTGTTTGCCACAGAGCTCCAGGAGAGAGACCTGCAGTTTCTCAGCAGGATAACTAACTAAGATCTAAATGAGAAATTGGGGTTCTTGGAAATGAGGGGAAAAAAAAGCCTCAGTTTAATGCATAGATCTTTTCTTAGATCTGCGTGGTTGAGAATAAGACTAAAGAGTGACCAGCAACTTAATCCCTTCAGTAGGGCACAGCAGGAATCACAGATTTGTGATAAACACCATTGTACTTATCTATTTACAAGGAACTTCTTCAGGAAGTTATTCTTAAACATTTTGGCCAACAGTACACTTGCAAAGTCTTTACGATGTACGTGTGCTTGCCTCAGACGTACAGCAGTGCTGTGTCACATACTGCCTGTCCCCATAATGCCAGCATGTGGGGTAGTCTGTGGGCCAAAGAAATAATGCCAGGCTTTTCAGTCTGCTGCTTGCCACAGCCCAGCACCATTTCTTCTCCTCTTTAGGTCTGCTCAGGGGAGAATACAACTCTTTCTCTGTAGGGTTTTCCAGTTTAGAGGTGTAAAATATTTCTCCTTCTCTGGCTGCTGTAATTGCTGTGAACGGGTGTTTTATAAGGGGGCTGCTGTCTGCCTAAGGAACCTTTTTAAAGAGAGGAAAAATTCAGATCATCAGAAATGAGCTGCAGACTACATTTATGAAGTGTGCAAAATCTCCCTGCTCCAGCCCACCGCATGTGCAAGAAACATAAAAGCCCTCAGGTCAGCTCTCTGTTAAGCCTGAGCACACACCTCTCTGCTTAGGCACACATCTGCATACGGCATGTGTGTCAGGGCGGGGGGCCTCAGGATCAGGGCGTGAAAGTTCTTCATTCCCAGCAAAAGAGATTGCCTTTGCTCTGTGCCTCCCTTTCCTCCCTCCCTCTAGCTCCGCTGTCCAGGCTTATTAAGATGCTTTAATGCAAGTTCTCCCAACTGCAGCCCGGGCTTGTGAAGCAGAAGGCTTCGTGGCAGGGGAGGTCTAGGGCCTTCCCAGCTTGCTGTGTTGGCACTTCCATGTAGCAGATCTCTGCTAACATCTCTGCTGCCCAGCCCGAGAGCTTCAAGAGGTGGTTGTCCCAAGGGACAGGCAAAAATATGCCATCTGTCAGGCTGATCAGAGCTGCAGAGCTGCTTGAGAGAGAAGGAGAGATCACAGGCAGGTTTCCCCGTGGGCTGGTGTCTGGTTGGGCCCTGGAGGCCAATGCTGGGTGGGTGCTGCAGGCTGTAAATCTTGAAGGTGAGACCTTGCCCACCAGCGGTCACTCGAGACCCCACAGCAGGTCTGCCACACTAGATGTGATGACCCTGGTCCAAGGTGGGTTATCAGTTCACCCTGTCTACCTTTGCCAGCTCTGTTACGTACCGAGCAGTTCCTCACCTCCCCTCCTGGGCGGTGGTGTGGCTGCTGTGCAGCTGCTGCCGGGGCTCCCTGGAGCGATCCCGCTGCTGGCATGGGTGGCAGCCCCAGAACATTCCGTGTTGCACAGGGACCACACTGCAACACAGGAACTGGAGATAAGGATAATAATTTCTCTCATTCGCTGCCATGCCACAGGTGCAGAAGAAGTAGTGAAGCCAGGCTGGGGCTTGGGGAAGTCCCCATTTTTCCATTCCTTCCTCCCCATGCCCTCCTCAAACACAAAGTCTAGAAAGAAGGGAGGAGGGAAGCAAAAGCTCTTTTCCACGTGAACTGTGCAAGTCTGCTAGCTGAGGGGCTTTAAGGGCAGCTGCCAGCTATAGTGAGACTTGTAGGAGATTCACAGGAGTTGGCTGTAGGCATGTCAGATGATGTAAGGAGAAGGGACTCACTGATGTATACAGAAATAGAAGTCACCAAGCCAGCTGAGGAGGAGGGGAGAAAGAAAATGTTTCTTACTCACAGGAAAAAAAAAGGGAGTATGTGTGGCATGCGTGATACCGTTTGAGAGGAATTGCTTGCTTTTCTATTCCTTTTTCCGTTTTTCCAAGCTTTCTTCTTTGGCAGAAGTCACCATGCAAACATCCATAGATTACCAACCCACCAGGAAAACTGATACTCCCAGTACCCTGAGATGTGATGGTGTCCACTACACTGGGGCTTTTCTAAAGGTGAAAGCTAACTCCAGAGGCAGTGTGGAGGATTTAAAGCAACACACTGTCATTTGGAAACTTGCTGTGCTCCCTGTGTCCCAAACCACTTCTGCTGTTTCCTGCCCCAGATTTTGTAGATGAGTGGGCCCTGCGTGCCCACTGCTGGGCACCGGGTGCAGTGGGACCCTGCCACCCTGCCTCTGCTGTGTTTTCCACCCACCCTCCCTTGAACCACAGAAGGTGCAAGGTGAAGGAGAATCGGTCCCCAAATGTGCACTGCGTGGAAGGAAGCTGGTCATCCCTGTCGCCCCATTTCTCTCACCCGTTCCTGTGGGGCACCCTCCTCGCAGCTCCATCAGCTTTGTTGCTGCTCTCAGCACCAACGGCCATCACCGCAGTAGGTACGCAGGATGTAGCCTTCAGGCTCAGCCCGGCGTTGCCCACAGCACCCACCTGCAAACCCGCACCCACCTGCCCGTCAGCCAGCGGCCCTCTCGTCTTGGGCCACCCAGGGTCCCACGGAGGCGAGCAGGATGGGCGAGGTGGTGTAGGCTGGTCCCTGCCCCGGGCCGCGAGGCTGTCGCGTCCTGGGGTGCAGATCGGGGGAGCACCCCGGGCCAGGCTGCGGGCTGGCGGGGCAGGCACCCCTTCCGACAGCGGGGGCAGCCAGCCCGGCCGGAGGCTGTCGAAGGGGTCAGGCCTGAAAGGATGCGAGGCTGAGAGAGACAGCAAGCGAAATCAAAGCAGGGAACAAGCTCTGACTGCAGATGGATTTTGCCCCCTTCTGTCAGCATCCTGCAACAGACCCGAGCCGCTGCCTGGGGCCGGCTCTGCGCTGGCTCCGCAGACGCTGTCACAGCCACGGGCATCCTCCCCCCCCAGCCTCCTGCCGCTTACAGGCAGGGAGGCCAGAAATTATGACTGAAGCCTCCGGGGAGCTCTTTAAAAGCAGACGATTGTGCCATAAACAAGGGTATTTTATTTTCGGGTCAGCAAGGGAAGCTGGTGGGGGTGTGGGAGGAAACGAGTATTTGCAGGAACAAGGGAATCACATAGCTGAGGGGTGACTGTCAGCGGCTGAATGGGTCTTGGAAGACGGCAACATATTTTTGCCCGCAGATTCACTTGCGAAACTCTGCTGCCGTCTTAAACGCTGTCAGTCCCTGAGTATTGGCCGCACAGGAATGTGGAGGCGGGATGCTCCCACAGGCCCAGTCTCCTGGTGGATAGCAGGAAGAGTGTGGAGCCTCTAAAGTAACATCTGTGATTGCGCTGACCTCCTGCCCTACCCTATCCCCCTATATGTCACAGGCAAGCAAAGCTTGCAGTTGCTGCCAGGTGACAGCCCTGCAATATTCTGAGCTAAGCCTCATCCTAGCATGTTCACTGAAGTAAGTTTTATATGGGGAGGATCTCAGGAGAGCAGGGAAGGGAGAAGGACACGTGCCTTAGGGATGCTCATGTATGTCCTGTGCAGCAGACGATAGGGAGCTGTGCAGGCAACCATTTTTTCTAGTGAGAAGTAGTGGTGACACATATCCTTAACGAGGTGAGCTTGTGCGAAAGGACTGGGAATTTTATATTGCCTGCTCTGGAACTGTTCTGCCCTCATAATTGATTTCTTAAGCCATGGAGGCAGGATCATCACAGCCACATACGCCTTCTAGAGCATGCAGGGACTGTGTACTCAAACCAACCTAGCAACAGAGCCTATGAAGAGGCCAGAGCAGGCTGCCTCCAAAATGTCCGTAAGGAGGCAAGGTAGAGCACGTTGCACACCTGGCTTCTTCACGGGTTTCTTTGGAGCAGGAAAGATATGGATGCTGTGGCTGGTCAGATTGCTTGGGGTGCTTGATGGAAGAGGGTTCTGGAGCACCGGGGTGTAGCCGAAGAGGAGTGTTGGGAGCAGAGGGAGCTTCGGATGGACCTTGGTGCTAGGCAGTTTTGCAGGCATGTGGCATCTCCACACCAGCCTGCCTGGATTGTTCTCTCTTGGGGAACTGCATTCCTCAGGCCTCGGTTCCAGAGGCACGTGACAGCTCTTTCTTCTGCCATTCTGCTGTTCAGCATTAGTTCTGGGCTTCAGTAGGAAGGTTTTAGTCGCCTTATAAATAATCCCTTTCTCTCCAGCGTGACCTCTGTGTGGGCTCGGTGCGTGCTGCTAAGCAGCCACACGAGAGGCGGCTGCTTTTGCGCAGAGACTCTGAATGACACAGGCTCAGCAGCATTTCAGAGCCTCCTCATGGATGTGCGCTCCACAAACATAACATGTGAGGGCCCAGAGAGCTGCCCGAGGTGCGATAATTCCAGCGGTCTATTTTTCCCTGTGATTGCCCTGTTGCTGTTTTAACATCAGTCTAACCAAAATGAAATTTTGAATCCAAGACAGACCTAGGAGGATGCACATTTCAGAGTCTTGTTGTCCGCTTTGCTTCCATCCCAGCTGACAAGCAGGTCTGCTGGGCAAACCAGCTTCTTTTCAGCCACTGCCAGGAAGGTTTTGTCTCTGGAGTGGTCCTGAGCTCGCTCCAGGGCCATGCTGGCATTAGCTGAAGTGAAGTGGAAATCTCACAGGCACCTTTACAGCCTTCATCCCCAGGGCAATGTTGAATACCACCTGATCCCCACTGCAGAAAACACAATGCCATTCTTTGAAAATGAGTGGTGTGCGGGCTGACCCTGCCCTGTGGTACCTCCGGGGGGAAAAAAAGGAAGCACACCCCAGCCTTCCTGGCAGTTTGATAGCAAACTTGTATCCAGCTGTCACAGAGATCATCTTCCACCCCATCACTCTTTTCCTCCACTTAGTCTGTATTTATCTGTGGCCTTTGTATCTTTTGGCTGCAGCTCAGGCCAGACATGGGCAGCTCACCAAGACACCTGTTCTTCCATCGTTCCAGGTCTCCCTGGGTTATTTATTTACTTTCCGCCTCTTTCTGCTCTATAAACACGATAGATACAGGTCACTGCAAAAAGCACCTAGCCTTCTGTACGCAGATTGTATCCACACCAGACCCAGCAAATCCCAGTCAAACCCCCGCTATGGACATCTCTCCAGCTTGGCCAGGCTGGAAGCAAACAGCCGTATCGAGCACGTTGGCTCTGCTTTTCCCTGGAAAGTGAGAAGTGTTTCCAGCATGGACTCCAATGTGCTAGAGCACATTGCTGTAAGACCTAGGAGAGAAGAAGGCTTCTGCAGCCCTCTGCCCTCCTGCTGGATGGCCTTATGCTTTATCTGCTGCCTGGATCTGGGGGATCCAGAGCCCAGGGGCTGTGATCTCCCTACCTGCCAGGCTGTGAGCTGATACCTCCCGATGGCCTCGCCGAGGGAGCCTGTTGTGGCTGCCCTGCTTTTCCCCAGGCAGCTGAGGATGGCACCTGTGACTCTGGGAGGGAAAGCTGGACAGGTTTTTGAAGTGCTAGTGGTGATTAGTTTGTCTAAGCCGGCACAGACTATCAATGGGTTTGAAATGTTAATCAGGAGAAGGGCCTAGTGCTGAAGAGCTGCGGAATGAGAAATGAATGGGGAAATGGGTGAGGAGGGGGGGAGGAACAAGGGCTGGGGGGGGAGAGATGCCTAAGTGGGGATTCTAAGTGGGAATTTGACACAAGTATTTTCAGCTGCTCAGCACTCTGCTCTCTGAGTGGGACAGATGCCTTCCTCTTCTGCATGCCTGGAATACCTCACTTTGCTCACAGAAATGCTGGGATTGCGATGAATTTCACTGCCTGCGTAGGAAAAGCCTCCTTGAGGACTGCTCCCCAGACCCTCCTCCCCTCTACCTGGAGAGTGGCCCTGCACCCCACTCCCATGTCTCCCCACGAAATGCGCTTTTACCCTTATGCTGCTGGGTGCTGCTTGCTTAATTTGCTTGTTGGTGTGCAAATACCTTAGTACAGTCCTGGAAGATACTCGCGCAGACCTGACTGCAGACGAACCGCTGCCATGCAGGCTGCGCTTTCCTGTACAGTGCATGGATGGATGGATTCTGATAAACACTATAAATATGTGCACTGTAAAAATGTTTGCAGATGTACTTCTCTCTCTCCCCTCTTCCTTTTGTAGATACCTGTGCACCTCCATATTTTTATCTCATGTTTGGGCTTGATATGCATGCCTGTACTATCTTACACTCACACTGACATCTAGGAAGATCATCCTCAGAGTACCTTGCTGTCCTGATGTTTTCAGGTCCCGGGTTTACTTAGAACAGGATTGCTACTCACACACCTCTCCTGCTGGTAAACAATGAGTGGGAGTAGATGTGTGCAATGATGATGTCTCCTTATCATATCCCGTCCAGGTCATGTGTAGATGTGACTCTGTTTCTGCTCAGACTTTCCCAGGAGCTCCTGCTCCACTCTTCAGGACGGTCTACTGGCTCCCTGGAATATCAAACATAATGAAACATAATTTAAAAAAAAAAAAAAGGAAAAGAAAAAAAAGACAAAAGAAAAAGAAACCAGTCATTTCATAGCTCTCTAAGCACAGACATGCCTAACTTCCTGCTTAAGGATCTGAGCCGTTCAGCTCACCCAATTAGTAACATAAGAACTGCCATACCAGGCAGAACCAAGGATCTGTCTAGCTGCCTTTCCCCCCATATGTCTCCAGCAGTGACCTATAGCAGATGCCAAGAGAAAAATGTAAGAGTGGTGTAAGTATAGAATGATACTGCTCTGTTACACTCTCTGAGCCTCCAGCTATTTGCAGCACAGGGACCTCCTGAGCCAGCAGTGTTCGCTTTGTGCTGGGTAGTTCCTTGTGAATTTGTTTCACGGCTCTTTGACCTCCTGCAGTGTCCTGTGGCAACAAGTTCCACAGCTGAACTCTGCTCCATATGCTTTATTTTGCATTTTCTCATCACCTATCTGCTTCACTGGGTTCCCATTACTCAATTTGGAAGAGGCAATGAAAGATCTTTCTTACTCACTTGATACACGATGCTTATGATTTTGTATTTCTGTGTCACAGTTTTTCTCAGTCATCTATGCTGTGGCCTGAAGAAACCTAATCTTTTTGCTGTGTGAGGAAACACCCAAACAAGAATAAGCACAAGGGTGCACTCCAGACTTCCTTAGCTCTTGGCATGTTGCACGGGTAGTAAGAAGTCAACCTGGGAATCACTCCTCAAAGCTCCATATTCATGTCCAAACCAGCACTCTTCTGTAGTCCATCTGCCTTTTATATACTTGATATATTATTATCCTGTATCTAACCGTCCACTGAAAAGGCTTTCGAAGAACATGTGCTGACTGCATTTCCTGCATTCTTAGTAATATTCCTGACTCAGGCCCTTGAGCTGTCCTCTCTGCACCAACCAGCAGCTCCCTCCAGAGCACCATGCTCCTCAGAGGAGGCTGACACCTCTCACAAACCCATCAGAATTAATGCAAGCTGAGAGACTGTGGCCTGGCCTCAAAGTCAATCCTGTGACGTGCAAGAGTCTTCGCCTTTGCTCAGCGTGCGTATTCCAGAGTATATGCTTCTGCAGAACAGAAGGATGGGAGCTGTTATCAAAGCATCTGGCAAGAGTCACGGCCTTGGTGCGGTTAGGTAATTACTCGGATCCCTGGCATCTTGGGATTATCACCTTGTGCAGCCGTCCTTTCGCAGAGGAGAGGTTCTGCAGTCAGCTGCACAACGTAATGGTATCAGCGGCCATTAGGATTAGCTCTGATCTTTACGAGGCAAAACCCACTTGCAGTAAGCAGCTCAGACAAGATGGAGAGAGCAACAGAACTCCCATCTTGGAAACTGACGCAGAGAGAAGGAATTCCACTAAAGGGCAACATAGATGTGAGAGCAATAAACATAATTAATCTTCTTAATCAAGTAATCTTTTCACACCAAGCAGAGCTTTTAGGGAGTTTAGCCCCATGTGTTACTCCATAACACACAAACCATTTAAGTCAATCGAAAGACACGTTTTCCTTTAGTGGGGTTTGGATCAGAAACTCTTGTGAATAAGCTGGGTACCTCATTTCGATGTAGCTGTTATTCCTAAGCATTTACTGTATGGCTGGCAGGAATGTGCTTCTGTGAGCATTGCACGTCAGTGGAGTGCCATGATTTTATGTTCAGGTATTCTGTGCTCATCTTGTGTGACCAGCACTTGGACTTGCATAGATTGGATATTTCTGTCTGATGAAGTGGCTGTCAAGTTTTCCAGAGGTCCATGCAAAACCTTCCAGTGCAGTCAGTTCAGCTGATAGGTAGTCGGCACAACGGCACTCCTGACTTTCGCTCTCTCCCCAGGGACAGTCTTGCAAACCAAAGCCATTTGTGTTAATGTTCGCAGCAAGCGAATAAAATGGGCCACGAACACCATCAAAACAAATCTGCTGTTTATATTTGAATGACTGTTTGGTCATGCTCTAATAGCAATAATCATCAGCAATAGCAGTGGGGAGCCAGCACGCGCCTTAACTGCATTACATTTTCATTTGACATGAGTAATTGTAACATTTGGTGAAGTTGTTCTAATAGCTACGATACACTTGTTGGTCCACGAGGTGGGAAGTGGTGGAAGGCCAAATTAAGGTAGTTTGCCTGACCCTCGCTAACAAATTGCCTCACTCTCAACCCGTAATGTAGTAGAAGTATCTTGATTGGTGCTGACTATTTTTAAACTGTATTTAAGGCACATTGGCAATTTCCTCTTCTGCATGAGTACGTAGAATGATTGGAGATGGGCCCAGCCAGGAGTCTGGTGTCTGAGTGCTGGGTGCAACAGCTGGATCTAGCTTACAGCTCTTCATCTCTGTTCCCAAACTAGATTAACTCCCTAGTTCTGAGCCATTCCCATGTTTTGTAGAGGAAAGGCAAGAGTCAATTATATTAAAAAAAGAAAATTCTCAGCTAATAAACGGATTGGCCCAGTCTCTGATCTAGTGATGCTATATCAGGTCTCCTTACATCTTGCCCTGGACTAAAGTTGAGATAAGGGCTGTCAGCTGCTTCAACGGGGATTTAGACAGGGATCTGCGGTCCACCAAGTTTGGGGTGAGAGTGGCCGCCTCTCACACCAAGAGGCTCAAGCTGAAGGCTGAGCCCTGAGGCTCCGTTTCAAACCTGTCTCTGCTCAGCATTGGAATGTTTTCTTTCTTATTCTGTAAATTAAAAAAAATCAGTTGCAAGCTGGGGAGCTCACAACAGGGGTCTTTGCATACTTACAGGAGATGCATACAGGCCATGCTGGTCTCCGCCTCGGTGGCCTCCCTCCAGCCTCCCGCTGCTTCTGGCCGGCGTGCCACTCGCCGTCGCCCCGGGGTGACCTCCCTGCGCAGCACCCTGCCGTGTTCGCTCACGTTCACAGCAGGCTCTAAACGAAGTAGAATGAGGCTCCGATTACAGTTTTAACGAGGATGAAAATCCCGATTCCCATCTCACGCTGAGTTCCCAGCTGTAGGAATTTATCAGGATGTTACAGCCGGGCAGATGCCTGCTCCTGGCTCTGCCGTGGCCTCTGCTGGACAGTGCTGCCTGGTCGTGCTGCAGATAGCCGGCCGTTCTTCGCTCAGACAGGCCAGGTTGCTTTCTCGCACGGCAGCAAGCAGTCATTTTGTTCACACATTTGCTCGCATTAGTGTGGCATAATGACTTCCTAATTGCTTCTATCAAGCACGTCCCCAACCAGCTACCTGTCCACCTGCTCGACTGCACCAGAGTTCTTGTGGGACCAAGAACAGAGCTCTGGAAAGCCCCTCACACAGTGTCTCCAAGGATCCAGCTTGTGTTTCTGGACAAAGACGAAGCCAAACCCTTACCACAAGCCTTTGCCCAAATCTTAGTTAGGTTCTGCATAGGGGCAAGACCTGGGCTAACCCCAGCCAGCATGTCCTCCCTCCAGCTCTGTCCTGTGGCAGTCCAGCCCTGCTCAAAGCATCCGTGTGCTCAGTGGGACTCAGATGCATCCTGCACCTAGCTTGTCTCCACCTGCCATTGGACCACCTTGGCCTGAGCGGTCCCTGTGTGCTCCCTCCGCCTTCCTCGTGGGCCAAGCCTGCATGCTCTCAGCACTTGTCCATCCTTTCTGCTCTCCTCCATCTTCCATGCCCCTTTGTCTCACGCACATTTCTTCCACGTGCTTCGTAAGGTGCACCATGTATGTCTCGCGTGCGCCCAACGCAAAGCAGCCACGCATCAGCCTGAGCCTGCTGAACCCTGGCACAGAGGGGGAAGGAGGGGAAAGAAGGAAAGATTAAGTGAAATGAAGAAAGAAAATGCAGTTGGGAGTTGACACAGGTGCTTTCCGTGTAGGGCCAGGCGGCATTTTCAGACGGCAGCAGCACGTGGCGAACATCACTTTGCATATGAAAATCTAGTTAAGCTAACGAGGTCCTTAATTAGGGCTTTTATTATCTTTTAATTCTTTGCTTAAAGGAAAGTGATTACAAAGCTCATCTTTATGATACAGCAAACTAATCTTTCATTTCTGAAGCGTTTCTTTTGCTTTCCTTCCTTTGCCTCAATAATGAGGAAAGGGAGAGAGAGAAAAAAGATGAGAGGGGGGTGCAGAAAGGGAAACAAAGCCGTGAGAAGGACGCCACGAAGCAAGCGACTGAACCTGTGTGCTCTTGCAACAGCAGTTCAATGCAGACCATAAAAAGCCTCAGGAACCTGTGACTCAGTAGTTGGGAATGAGTGGATGAGAGAAACAAAATATTAAAAACCCAGTGGCACAGGAGGAAGCGAGGGGCCATGGTCTCTTGCCACAGGATCTGCACACCTCTGTCCCCAGCACGGGGCTTGCTGCACGTCGGTGCTGCCGGCAGCCCCTCACCGCTTTGCTGCCTCGGGCACGCCAAGCGTCTCCGTGTGCTTCATGCGTTGCAGTCATACAGGACAACCTGTGGAAGGAATTCCACAAAGGCCCCATAGACACCAAAGCAGAGTAATTGGGGCTGTAGGGCTCATGTCTGCTCTTCTAGATGCCACAAAACTGTGCAGCGTAGAATACTGGAGGATGGAGCTGATTAGAAACAACCACAATCTGAAAAGCTCTGCCAGGGCCCAGTCCTGCCCTGCACCCCCCACCCCCAGCTTCTCGAGCCCAGGGCTCCCCACACCGCCTCTCCCAGTGTATTTCAGTCCTAATGATCGGTACCCTTTATATCCTTACAGGTTTCCTACAGATCTGCTAATTTTATCCTGTCCTGTTAAATCCACTGACATACCAGTCCTGGGCTCTACACAGAGAGCAGTTAATCCACTCAGTCTTGACTTAGTGCACATCTTGTTCTCACAGTCCTGGGAGTCTGACAAACACATACCACATTTTCTGTTTTCTGTGTTACAGACGTCGGTTGAAAGCTGCTAAATTCATGTTTGTTGTAAACACTGACGACTTTAAACCTTGGTTGCTGCTTCCGTTCACCTGCCTCTACAGGCGCGATACGTTGTGGCCTGAAGCTGTATCACTGATATTGGGGCGGCGATAGATCCCTCCGACCTAAAGAGCCTAAGGTGGGGGCAGCTGCCTGAGTGTGAAAGGCTGGAGAACCTGCTGATGGGAACTCCATGCAGGCACGTTCTGTGAGCCAGGACTGATCGGGTGCTCTGCTGCAGCATGCGGCTCCCCTGGCTGATGGAGCAGTCATCCTTCAGACAGCACATCAAAATGAGATGCTGATCGTTTCTTGCCATTACAGATCATACGATCTTTCCCATAAAAGCAGGCATGCTAACAACACTGTCTTGGCCAAATTCCAATACAAATTATTACACGCTACTTTCTGAACTCCTCCTCTTTGCAATTAAAATTTCTTCCTCTTCCCCCCCTTTTTTTTTGGACTGTTTCAGCACTGCAAAACAGTTGCTATATCCTGTACCAGAGATAGCCACATTTTGGTTTTTGCTGATGTGATCTTTACTGTATGTGTATTGAAAATATCAGAAAGCACAGTTTGGCGAATCTAAATGTTACCCACTTTTCATTGCCATCATAGCAGTGTTTGCAATTTTTAATCTAATTACAATCCAAATGAAAATAAGGGAAATTTTTAAACCTGTGACTTTCAGCTAGGAACATAGCTGTGCATTAGACACTGGGCATCAAACAGCAATTTGTGCCTTTGAAATCTTCTTCTGTGGTAAAAGAATATCAGCTTTTTCTATGAAGTCGTAGACGATGCCAAAGACAAATGGACTGATTTTGCAAGGTGCTTACTGTCTGCATTTCCAACTCAAGCTAATGCTTAGTATCCGTGAAAATTAGGCAAAAGATTTTTTACAACCACTTCAAAGTGCTTTGTAGTCTTTTTTCTCAGTATCTTTCATATTTATCTAGATTGAAGGAAGTTTAGAGGAGCAAATAAAATTACTAGCACTTCTTTGTCAACCTGGCAATAGTTTCTGTCTGTTCTGCTTAGAAATCTCAGTCTAAACAGGTAAGACATGCACATATTACGGCTTTTCAGAAAACATCATTATGATATTTTTAAGCTGGTGGATTAGTGTCAGTGTTTTTAACTGTTTATTTCCTTGTTCATATTAATCTCCCCAATACCAGGTAGCTTACTTTTCCAGTAATTCCTTAAGGACATACTGACCCTAGTTAGAACTGGAGTAATGGAATACAGTTTATCTTCTTCATAAATCTCTGTAGATCTAATTTACAAGGTGGACATGCTGCTGTTGCATAAACTTTATCTGGAACCCCAGTTAAGCCATCTGTACCCAACCTCTGGCCACAATGTTGTGCTTTAGAGCACACTTATTTTATGTACTGGATTGGCATCTCTTTCTGGTTTCTTGCAATACTTGCCAAAGTCTTTCTTTGTGTTAACTTCCCTGTACCCAAATTAAAACATCATCCATTAAAAGTCTGACACCTCGTAATCCCTCAAAGATCTGTGCAATTACTCTCTGTAATACCTCGGGAGCAGAACTTGTACCAAATGGCCTTTGCTTAAATTCAGTGTATAATATCCAAATGGTGTAGTAAAAATCATTAGTTTAGAGCCTAAGCTATTTATTTTTCTTTCAAAAATGCAAGTGTTCTATCTAACATGTAGAATATTTTTGTTTTTCTGCTAAGATCTTAGCCATCCTTTCTTTAGTGATTTTGATTAGATGCTACACAGACTTTATGACTTCATTTTGGTTATGTGAATCAATACACATCCATAGCATATTTGACTTCTCAGTAACAACCATGTAATTCTTTCAAATTATAAATTGTTCTTCTGTACCAATAAGTGCTTGCTTTTTTCCTATGATCAGAACCAGTTTTCCTACTTATTAGGGTGAACACTACCATTTTCTGAGTGGGCATCACATGGGAATGACTGATTTATCAAAGTGGTGTTTGGAGACGTGAAGATTTGTGTAGTCTGTTTAGGATTCTGTAGTGCTTACGACACACATCGGTTTTTACTAACTTGGGCTATGTCATTTTCAAGTCCTAGTATTTTCCCTGGAACCCGTTGCAGTTACCCAATTTAAAAGAATACAGCCATGCCATTAACGTTTAGCTGTGTTTGCCTGTCTGAGCCATTTATTTTGCACTCTCTGTGTCTACAAAAATATATATGCCGTTGCCTTTCTGTTCGCTAAATGTTCAGAGTCTCTTGGGTTTAATCTATGTGCTGCAGTTTTGAAAATGAATTTTTTTTTTGTCTTTGCATTTATAGTGTATTTGAACAAATTCTGGGGTCTGTCTTGGCTTGTGCACTGAAGCCCGTGTGTGGCTAGGGGGGTTGTGATTATCGGAGGAACTTTTATTTGTCTTCTGGATTCTTTCTTGGATTCCCTTCATCTCCAGCTTTCTCTTTTTGAAATGATGCAACATGGATACTCATTCATCACTGAGTCATACGGAGCCCAACTGTGCATTTCACTGCCTTTTAAAATGTCTCTGTTCCTGGGTTAAGATTATATAGCCTCTTTTTCAGAGGTTTGCAGCCATCTGGGGTCTGATCCAATGCCCCCAAAAGCCTGTGGAATCATTCTAGTTGCCTTCAATGGGCTTTAGATAAGGTTTCGGTCATTTTGTCCCGAGGCTATGAATTTCTCTTTCATTTAAGGTTGTGCAGTTCTTCAAATGCATGTGACTGAGCATAAATTCCTATCCGGTCCCCAGTGCATCAGCTAGATCACATTACCCATGGTTGCAATGTTTTTAAATGATCACATTTTGTTTAGTAGCAGCTTCTCCCTCTGATTTTCAGAGCTTGAGCCAAATCCTCCCCAGTTGCTTCTCCTCCCATGCAAAAGCAGCGCGCGCCAACAAACACGGCCGAGTCCACTGCGTGGATGGTACTGCGGCATTTTAAGTGCCTCCTCTGCAGCTTATTGGCACTGGGCAACTGTTCAAACTCTTCCTGATGCTCTCTTTTCCGTTCAGATTTCTTGACAATTCAGTGAATTTGGGGGAAATAAACACTCCTCTTCCGGCTGTAACTTGTGTCAGGGTTTAGTGGGCACTATGGAAAAGAGGCACGATGCTGTTAGGAAATGGAAGATTGCTCTTATGCATATGATTATACTCAGGATCCTGGAAACATCTGAGTGATGCTGGGCATGCTTGGAGTTTTAATACACATAGCTACCTGGTCAGTCCCGTGCTAATATAATGCCCCCTCAGCTTAAAAAGATCTAGGCCTGAAATTAAACACCTCCTGGACTAGATGAAGTGTCGAGCCTGGGACTGGTCTAACCCTGGCTACAGGCCATAAAGATGCAACATCTTCGGATGAAAAACAGGGCATAAAGCTGAAAGTTGCAAGCTAGCTTTCCCAGTTACCGTGAAAGAGAGAAGATGAAACACAGGAAAAAAGAATTAACTATGAGGCATCCATCAAAGTCCTTCTTAAGGTGAATAATTACACTCTCTGTTAATTACACATAGTACCATAGCTTGGCTTTCATGATCTATGTCAGGTTTTATTGCTCTTGTTGTCAGTTTCTGGATGTCATAACTCTGCTCCCCAGAAGCTTGTCATCAGAAAGAGCTATGGTAAATGAATTCCATAAAAAAGCATTTGCTAATGTTTGTTTCCTCAGGAACAGCAGTGCAATAGGGTAGCTGGAGCTCCTGAACCAAGCTCTCCCAGCAGGTTGATGCTCAGAGCTGATTTAGTTCAGCACCTTCTATAGAAGCCCTGGGATGAAACCCATAGCCTGAGTAATTCTTGCTGCAGCAGGCAGGGAGGTGTTTCTTTGTGCCGGTTTTATCCTGCAGTCTCTTATCTCGGTTACAAACCTTACAGGCCACCATGGCTACCCAGCTGGTTATCCCTGGCTCTCCCACCCCCATGGAGCACCTCGTGCAGCGTTGTCTACCTTTGGCTGCTCTAGCAGGATTTTAGAGGTCTTCTCGCTCTGGTGTGGGATCTCATGACTTACCCTCTCCCTGTGTGCTGGCAAGGCTTATTATCAGTGCTCCGCTTACTTTTCTTTCAGAAACATTTCTCAGGTGATTTTTGTTTACGATTGTGGAATCACAGAAATAAGCAATGAAAAAATGTCTGGGTTTATAAAAATCCTGTCAGCTTGAACTCGTCCAATCAGGGAGAATTACCAGTATTATGTGACTTTGCTTTGTCATACCAAGTGATTTGCTAGCCAGCTTCTGAAGAACATATGAGTTCCTGAAAGAGTTACGGTTGGACATTGTGGTTTAACTTATTCAAATAGAAATGTGTGAGGATGCTGTCGTTTTGTCACTTTGTTTGCCAAAAATAAATACATTTCACTTCACATTTGAAATTTTTAATTTGCTCTAGTCATGAGGAAAAGTTTTATGTTTAGTTCATGGGCTGAAATATGTTCTCATCAATTTTATTTTGAATACGTTTGCATAAGGAACAAATTAATCAAAGATGTCTATGTGCCAAAATTTCATGAAGAAACATTGCCAAATTTTTGCTGCAAATAATTTCTCCAGCTCTGGTGATCAGGATGAATAAGAAAGAGCAAAAGTTTTCACAGTGGGTTTCTGTGTGTGGTTTTTCCATGCTCTTGATTATGGTTAGTATCTGCAGACCTGAAGATATTTACTGTACTGATGCACATGATGCTCCTGTGAGATAAAAGTTATCTTCTTTTTTGTTGGAGGTTCAGAAACTCAGAGGCTAAAGACAGGGGTCAAACCACCCAAATGAAATACCTGGTTTAGGGTGGGATGCAGTGGTCTCTGGACCTTTCTCTGTAGGCTATAATGGGAGCTTATGGTTGAAGTCCATCTCACAGGTAAGATGTTGACTAGATGAATCCCGCTCTGAGTGGTGGGCATCCATAGGATGTGTCCATGGCTATGCAGGAAATCTCTGGCAGAGCAAGGAAATGAAACTATTTCAGGGATCCCAGGCAAATCGTGGGATCTTCTTTCTTGTGTGCCATTTCAGCCATCCTTCCATCTCACAGATTCCAAAATGCATATGTGCTGATACAAGCCAGCTAGCAGCCCAGGCAAAATAGCACTCACATCGCAAGCAAGCAGAACAATCAGCACTCTGAGCACAACAGAGATGCACTGATACAGAGGATTAAAGCCAAGAAGCATGTTGGCTTTCTGAGGGAAGTCTGGGACAGCACTGGTCTAGCTGGCCATGCATTCACTAGGGGGTTGGAGTAGAGAAATCAGGAGATCCCTTGCCACCTGCACAATTCTGTAAGTCTCTGATCCCCTGTTTTTTCTCTGCTCTGGTCTTCAGTCTCTGAAGCTTAGCTGTTGCACAGACCAGGTTCTGTAGCTTTTTCCCACCATCCACATGTTTTAGGTACTGAAGACCACTATGGCCTATTCTTGGTGGCTGTGAAACCTTGCAGCAGCTGTGTCCATCCTGATCAAATGCCCCTAACACACTGGTATGCAGACAGACTGGAAAAACACTGAAGCACCACAGAGAAATGACGGGGAACAGTTGCACTTTGGATACTGAGAGAGGCTTGCAAGTAGGTGTGACCAGCCCTCAGAGATGCTCTTGCTGCTAGGAAGGAGTTGGGCATACTATCTCAGGTGCTTCCCTTTCTATAAGGGGCTGTCAGGGAATGGAGGAGGATTGCACAAGGCAGGTCAGGGCTCTGGTCCCTACAGGCTCAAATCACCTCCTGTTGAATCACCACCTTGGCTGCCAGCTGTAAGCACAAGCCAGCAGTCTCAGCCCTGGCCCTCCCAGCTCACAGTGTGGGGGATGTGGGGAGAGCAGGGGGCTGCCCCTTCCCTCCTGCCTGCCTTCCTTGCCTTCAGGGTGGGCTGAGGGGAGGGACAGAGGACAGCCTGATATCCAGGCTGGATCTTACCCGTGGCTCTCCTCGTGTGTTTAGATCACTTAGCAGTGGTTCGGTTTGCTTTGGAAACCAGAATCTCTTCAAATTTGGCAGTAATAATTGCCCCGAATGGTTTTTAACGAAGCTAAAACCACACAATGTTCTCTGCGCAGTGAATGTGAGCCCTCTCATTTGTTCTGTGGTTGCATTCCCTGGTGTCCCATTTGGCTAGGAGAGTCGTAAACACACCAAATCTTGGGGCTTCTCTGATGCCTAAGAAGTCATAGTCTTTCCTTTTTGGGAAGGGAGGGCATAACTGGACCTCTGTCCTTCTTTTCTCTGTATTTCTGAAGTTTGCAGGGAAGTTGTAGTTGGGACACCACTGTTAAAGTGTCAGAACTAAGTGAAATTGTCTCCTGTCTGGTGTCTCAGGTGACAGTGGGTCTGGCTGTGCTCTGCCTTCTCATGTAACTGCAATAAAGCCATATAGAGCCAGATCTGTAAAGGCAGGTACACCCTGAAGAGCCCATGAACACTCTGAGAATCTGGGCCTTTGTCTCAGTTCCCCACCACTATAAATGGAGTTCATGTCTCTGTCGTAAAACTCAGGGCTGTTCTCCTGGTAGTTTCCAGGCTGAATTGTGGTCCCAGGGACAATCCCTGCTACCACCGAAGTAGTTTTTCTACTGGTATATAATACTGTAAGGTGTATTTATCATTGAGCCTCCCAAGTAAACCGCCGTGGCAGAATTTGCCATCCTGGTTGTCAAGAAGTTGTAAAGATTTGCTGTAGAAAATCAGTGGCATTTGGAGGTGACTGAAAAATATCTAACTCCAAATGTAAGTGATCTTAATGAAGCCCTTACATAGATACTTGTGTATTTATTGTTAGCTTTCCCTGTGAAAACTTGGTGTATGGAGGAGTGATTTAATTCAATTACTTCAAGATTGTGCTTAAAAGTATTCCCTTAAGATCTCAGCATGTCCCTTAACACACCAACATACTTGAAGACAGTCTGCACAATGGAAATCTGAGATCTCACACTGAAGTTAAATCCCACACAGTCTCTCTTGTTTTACCTAAATCAGCCTATGCCTTCTCTCCAGAAATATGTTGCCCAGCTGCTTGGGGCTTTATAAGAGCAAATGTTAACAGGCTTTAAGTCACAAGAAAAATTTTAGTTTTCTCTGACAAATAATATCTTTGAATGGATGCTAGTGTAACCCTTGCTATGACACAGTCTCTCACTGAAGCTCAGAAGGCAAAGTTCTGGTGATTCTATCCTGCAGAGCAGTGGCAGCGAACACACATTTCAGGAAATACACCGAAAGCATTTCTTCCTTTTTTTTGGTTGCATCTCTCAAACATCATTTTTTAACAGAAAGCAAGGTTGATGCCAGCATTCTAAGTGCTTTTACCTGAACATTTTCAGAGACTCTTAAAAATAGAAGTGAAAGGGTCCTAAGAATATCAGAAGCCCATATGTCTACCTTGAAGCAGTCACCTGTACATCTGTCATTCCTGCCATATGATTTGTTTTGAAAGCTGTCCAGTAATGGAAACTGCACGCGTTTCCCAAGCAGACGTTCTAGTGCTTTACCATGCTTACCAATAGAGTGTTCATTCTGCTTGCTAGCTAGCATGCATCTTTCTGAAATTTAAGCCAGTTACTCCTTGCTCTGTCTGCAGTGGACANGAACAACAAATTATTCCTCCCCCTTTTGTAAATGATCTTTTATATACTTGAAGCTTCTTATCATGCACCTCCAGTCTTCCCTTCTTCTGATGATTACCCAACTTCTTTCAATTTACTCCNGAAAAAGGTGTTTTCTAGAGCTGTTACTGTTCTTGTTTACTCTCCTGTAGGCATTGTCTTCTTGGGTCTACATCTTTCTTACAGTGTCATGCCCAAAACAGGACACAGTATTCCAGCTGAAGTCACTCAGTGCTTGATAGAATGAGAAGATCATATCATGTGCCCAGATTCCTATGTCTACATGATATTTGCCTTTCTCACAATGTTCCTTTTTCACGATGCTGCTGATAGTAGTCCAGCTGGCAAATCACTACATTGCCCACCTCAGATTATTTTCTTGCTGAAGAACTTCTGACTAATTAGTTGTTCCCTTATCTTGTGTCCATGCAGTTGCTTAGTCTTGTTAAAAGCTTTAATTGATCTTTGTTGAATTAATTCAATTTTTAAGAGTGTTTCTCCATGTTGTAAAGATCCTTTTAAATTCTACTGTTAGCTTTCAGCATTCCTACAGTCTTCCTAGCAAGGTATCATCTACATGATTTATGAGCCAGATCTCCACTCCACACCATCTTTCAGGTTGAGGACAATAGTCAGCGTATTTGTTCTGAGAGAGACCCCTGGGGAATCTCACTCGGTGCACCTTCACTTTTTGATGGAAACCACCGAGAGCTGCCCTCTGAGTAAGACTGTGCCACTGGTATGGCACCTATGCGTGAGTAGCTACTAGTCCATGTTTTCTGAGATTGCTGAAGAGAATAGCACAGGCACCAGTGTCACAAATCCTACTAAGAGTCAAGATATGTGGCATCTATTGCTTGTCACCTTTGCCCAAGGCCCATTACCTGTCACACAAAGAAATTAAATTGGCTTGACACAATTTCTTTCTGACAATTCAACAGGGTCTGTTACTCATCTCTTCGTACTTATCCTTTTAACTTCTTATATATAGTTTGATTATTTGTTTCTATATTTTTTATTGGGATGAAAGTTAAACTGAGTGGTCTATAATTCCCTAGCATAATTTTTTAAAGCTAGACACTGTGTTTCCCCTTTCTGGACTTTTAAAATCTTTTCTGTTCTCTGTGATTCATTTTCTCCATGAACTGAAATAGCTTCAGCTGGTTCTCTAAGTATTCAAAGGAAGAAGTACATCAGGACTGGCCAGCTTGAAACGTATTCCTGTGGGGTTTTTCTAGGCTTTCATAGCCTGAGCTTTCATGCTGTTGACATTAATAGCATAGTGATAGATGCTTGCACTTGACCTTCCTAATGAACTGGCCTCCAAAAATTATTCAGCCTTTAGACTGTCATCTGTCGCTTTCCATTAACGCTTTTCTTTCCGTTCTTCTCACTGCTAGTGAATGGAGGGGATGCTTTCTTTGTACTTTTTGACTGCACCCATGCATCCTTTTGCCCTTGGTGCAGCAGCAGCCTGGCCTGCAGTCTGTGCTTCCTTCATACGAGCTCAAGAAAGTGCTCATGATTTAGCCAGGTTGGTGTCCTGCTCCTTTCCATCTTGCCTTCCAATGTGCTGCAATAGGACACTTTGCACTGGGTCTCTCAGCTTTGTTTCTTTCAGAAATTGCCGTCTTTCCTTGTCTCCTTTCTCCTTTAGACTCACTTCCCATGAGAGCCTACCTTCCTGTTTGCTGTACTTATTACAGCCTGCCTCATTGAAGCTCCTTGTTTTTATGTTTTTGTTTTACTTCTTAGTCTTTGTAGGGGTTTTGAACTCTATCATTGCTTTCTCACTCTCACCAAAGTTGCTTTCTATTTTCTTAAACCCAGTTTACCTTCATTCCGGGTATTAAGCAGACTTACATCACCAAAGAGATTCTGTCTTTGGGAGCACTCTGCTCCAGAGGTTGTGCTGCTGTCATGGTGTTTGCCTTTCACTTCTGCCTGCTCCTCATTGCCTCTCCCTGAGTTGATGTATATACAACAGCAACACTTGCAAGCACTGCCTGAGCTGCAAAGGCAGAGGATTGGAGCTGCTGCATAACTGCCCTTCTCCCACTGGGTCACTGGTTAGCAGTTTTGTTTACTTGGGCTTTTAAATTCCTTTGGGCTTGGCTCACATTGCATGAACTTCATGGATGCTTTGCGTTTGTTGTTTCTCATTTAATGCTCATTGAAGTTGAACAGCCCACTTCTTGAAGCTCTGCTTTGATTTACGTATCAGAACCAGCAACAACCTGATTGTGTTATCTTCTGGTGTCAAATCTGGTCACTCCTACAGTTGATACAAGTCTACATTAAGATCTCTTCTCTAACAGAATTGGCTTCTCAAGTGTCTGCACTTTTACGTTTTTCTTTTGATTTCTTTTTTTTAATATCCATTTCCACTGCCACAACTGTGCAAAAGGAGTAAATTGGAAATGCACAAAATAGAATCAGTGCCTATTTTTGTTTGCATGCGGTTTTATATGGAAACTCTTTTTACATTCCAATCTTAAAGTTACTTGTGTTACAATGTAAATTTTAATGTGTGTTTACTTCTGTAAAATAATTTGCTGTTTGTAGTTTTCTGCATATGGTGAATAATTTGTGCAAGGGCTCTGGTGAATGAATTCTTCTAACTGAAGTTATTCTGAATTGAATGTAGCTCTTCTGTAGTTAAAGTTTCAGCTGGAGTTTACCTGATTTTGAACAGATGTTTGCCTTATGAGATAGATAAACAAAGGAATAAAACCCTCCCCAAAAGACAGACCATGAGAAGCCTTGACTAAGAGGTTTTTACCTAGTATGAAATGAATGGGATTCACTGGGTTCCTGGCTATAGCTGCCTAAAGGTGGAGTTTTTCAGATGGCAAAATATCCTTTCATTCACTTTGCTACTTTATAGCACACGAACAAAAAAATCCCAAACTAAAACAGAGATTAAAACTACTTTAGTGGACTCATCTTGCTGAAATCTAATGTGCAAGAGCACTGAAAATTAGTTGATTGAACTCTAATTTTAAAAGTCACTGACATTATAAAAAAATGTCAGAGGGCATGTCATCAGAAACCGGCTTAAAATAGGATGTCAGATGACTGCTGAAGACCTAATTATTTTTTCTGTTTCTATTCTTCATTTGTTTAGCAGTTTGCAAATACTGAAATTACAAAGCAATTGTCAAAGAGGGTTTATTAGCAGAAATATCCCCCTCCCCACCCCGCACACCTGCATATATCCTGTTCAGGAGGAGCTGAACTGAGCCCCAGGAAAGTAAATATACTCCACCACCAGTTCTCTCTCTTCCATTCACATTGCATCATCCTTTGTTCAGGACAGTGCTTTTAGTAGGAGCAATTTAATGGTGATGAAATTCTTGTATGATGCTGATAAGAATTAAGTCTTTCAGAAAAGCTCTGTGTTGATATAGACAGACCAAGGAGACTCATTGTTAAATTTTCTGTTTCAGGAATATACCCTTAATTTATAGGTGATTGCTTATTTTTTATTTCGTTAAAACAAGTTTTCTGTAGTAAAAAGGCAAATGGAAATGCTCTGTGCTGATTCGGAGAACCAGTCATGAATCGTGGCCAGTGTTCAGAAGCTGTTACGAATGCATTGCTGTAGTAAGGCAAGCTCATTAAGTCTTGGTGTGTCTACTTCAAATGGGAATAACCCGATACTGGGGGGAAGAGGAGGGCAGATAGACAGCCACGCACACAGCTGACGAATATTTTGATGATGAATATAGAGTGAAAGATAAATATCTTCTACCAGAAGAGCAAAGATGTCAAGAATTAATATCAAGTTATGCTGCACATCCTGCAAGACTCAGATTGCAGATCGTGTGTGTCCCATTCCTGGACAGTTGAGCTTCTCAAGAAGCAGATCCTGAACAATTGCGGTTTGTGATCTGGTGTTTTAAGGCACATTCGTAACTGTCCATCTTAAAATTCCAGGCTGCAAAGTGCAGAGTTGTAGGAGATTCTTATGAGCGTGTAGTCTCTCTGCATTAGGACAGAGGCAGACCATTTTAAGTCAACNTGATGTCTGTCATCCTTACTCGTGAGCTAGACCCTTCAGGGTGAATGAAGAACCAGAAGAAGCCTGGTCACAGGGAGGAGTAAGAATGCATGTTTTAATAGCGGTGGGCTCTGTTTCAATTGGGAAACCAGATAGGGGGAGGAAATTTAGCTACTGAAAAGAAAAAAGCAGTCGTGTTTCCTGCTTGTGAGCTAGGATGCTTGGCAGTCTCATCCCAAGAATGTCTCTAAATGATGAGGAAATAGAGTCAGAATACAATTGAAAATGCTTTTTAGTAGTATTATAGATTTTTCAGTTTCTCATCCCACCCAAAGTAAGGAATGATTGCTTGGGGAAACCTCGGTAGAGCCTGTAAGTTTTCTCTAGGATGCATTTCTGAAAGGGTGAGTGACAATTCCCAGCCTTCGCTTGCAGTTCTGGAGGTCCGGGGGAAGGATGAGCTTGAGCTTTGTCAGAGCTCGGGGCTGAAGCCAGCGCCGGAGTCTGCGCTGCTGCGGGGGGCTTGGATCAGCTGCACTCCACCGGGGCGCAGGGGTGACATGAGCAGGAGGCAGAGAAAAAGCTTAAGTGTGCCAGGGGGACAAGGGCGGACACAGTACAGCAAGCCTGTTCAGATCAAGGGAAGCTGAATTGCACATGGGCCCAGCACGTGAGACACAAATATAGCAGCCTGGTGAGTGCCCAGCTGGGGTGAGCTTTATTTTGCTGTTTAAAGGAATGCTGTCAATTCCTATTTGGCTGACAAATTTTTGCTTTGTTTAAAAAGGAAAAGAAAAATAAAGAAGAAAGGGTGGTGGTTGTTGGTTTTTTTTTTAATCACACAAGCCAAGAGCAAATAATTCCCATTAAGTAGTCCATTTCCGTAAAATTTCCAGTGCAAAGGGTTGTCTTAAAACAAAAAACGATCCCCTGTCACCTGATACTAAATTTCACTGGAGAGAAAAAGGAAAGCGGCTACATTGATTTTCATTGCCCAAGCTGAGAGGAGTGCACAAAGCTAACAGGAAGAGGGTAAAAGACAAGACGTATTTGAGAATACACCTCCTAACAATAATTTGAGGAATTGCTGGCAATATGAGTAAGAGGATGTGTTCCTTTAAAAAACATTGTTGCTTTTTAAGTGGCTAGTTCTGCTGTAAACAAATCTTGGAAAGCGCCTGTGGAATTAGATGTAGTTCAATTAAGGAACTCAAAGGAAATAGGTTTTTACCTACAGCAGAGTATGGAAATGAGGATGGGAAAGTAAAGCATTTTACAAAGCAAGATGTAAGTTCCTTTGAGTAAACAGGGAAGTAACAGCTGTGAAATGTTGCTAGCAGAAATTAAATGTTGTGGCCAAAGGTTTGTTTCTCTTTTTGCCTGTTTGCTAAGGCATAATTGTTCAGGTACAAACAACCAATCAATCTTCCAGTGTAAAGAAGGGGTCAGTGTCCATTTCATCAAAGCAGACCAGTACATTACTTACATGCCACATTAAATTGTCCAGAGGAGGGAAGGATGTCAAAACATCGTGCCTTCCATAGATTTTTTTTCCTGCAGACAATGATTTTTTTAATGTCTGGTTGTGATTGCTAGAAGAGCGTCTTTCAGAAATGGGTAGTCATTGCCCACCAGGCAGGCAGAATTAAGGGTATTTTGGAACATGCCACAGGGTGTTTAGTAAGTCAGCTCTTATTTTGCCAGACTTCATACAGCAAGATATATTTGCTTTCCTTTCCCCTTACTTATTTATTGGCTATTGGATGCCTAGAAGGGAGGATTAAGTGCAGTAGCCAGAGGTTTCTATACCCATATACATACCTAAACTGTGTAAAGTTTGTGAATTCTTACCAGCATCTACGTGTGACTCAACCTACATATGTGAACAACTATTTACAGATGCAAGTCACAGTAATCAGTAAAGTCGAGTTAAAGAAACCAGTGCAAGTTTTAAGTCCTGTATGTGGGGCCAGTGTTTCTGCTGGTACTCTCTACAGGCTAATTTGAGAGCAGCTTAAAGACCCCTGTCATCCTTCCGCTCTGGGTACTTTTGGATTTCTGCCCTTTGACTGCTCTGTCCCCTTGCCCTGCCCTGCAAGCTTGCAGCCTGGGCAGCCCCAGTACTTCCCTGTTTTTCGTAGGGGTCTTCCCTGTGCATGGGAATGAAATGCCAAAACCAAAGTGCCTGTCAGGGACAGACAGGAGATGCACAGTGCTTTGCAACCTTGTGTTCTCTGCTAGAGCAAATGCACTTGGTTTCTCTCTTTCTAATGATTTTTTTAAAAGATTTGTTAATTGGCCACGTGCAGAAATTTGAAAACAGCAATCAGCATGAGCAAATGGAATATTTACAACTTGCAGAGATGGATTCCTTTTTCTTGGGGGGGTAGGGTACTTTTGTAGGAACAAACTAAATGGCTGGATTGAATTTTATATTGAATCCAGTGCAAACATGAGTTTTATGCAAATAGCAAAAATACTAGGTTCCACATATAATTGGGGCCAAAACTTTAACCTCTAGAAATAAAAAACATAGCCAAAGTAATGGAAAGCCTAATCTGCTTTAGTACAGCATAGGAAGAGTTTTGTGTTTTCTGTATGCAGCAATTTGCTACTTCCACAGAAAACGGAAAGCTTTTTGATAATTTTCCATGTCTTCAGTGGAAAAAAGTTTGCTTTTTAGGAGATTCTGGGTTTGTCTAAAACCAGAAGAACTCCTCGATCGTGTGATTTCAGCTTTTGGGAGGTTTTCCAGCTAGCATTGGCTACCAGAATACCAACTACGTGTACGCTTGGTTTATTACAGCTAAATGCATTGGTTGTTTATGACTTTCTGACTTGTACCTTATTTTCTGCAACTGCTGCCTATGCATATGTTTTCAAAGAGATTTGAATTTCAGCTCATTTAAGGAGATGAGAAAACCTGTCTTTTTTGGTGGGGGGTTGTTTTGCTTTGTTTTCTCAAGTGAAAGAAGCTAGAGAAACATTTAGTCTGGCAAAGGTTCAGTCTGGCATTGCCTACCTCTTTGAATTACAGGTCCAAATTCTTCAAATTGCAGTGAGGAGGAGGGAAGGGGGAAAACCAATCTTTTTAGCTTCAATACCAAACCCTGCAATTATGAGCTGAAGTTAGAGGAATGCATATGAAGTCAGAGCTGAGAGTGGAAGCTGATTACAACCTCAGCTATGAAGAGACTCCAGCCCCTCCATAATAAAGCCACAACAGAAGCCCTCTTGAAGTTTTTTGCCCTTCTACATCTGCCATCTGCCACTTTAATCACCTTTGACCAAAGCACGCAAAATGAGGTAGAGGAATTGTGTTCTGAAACCCGAGGTCTCTGTCCTCAGTTGCTTCACAAAAGTCAAGTTTCTGAAAATTTCACCTTTGAATTTTCCCAAATTCCTGTTGCTTGAGGGCGAAGAGAAAGGGAGAGAACAGTTTTCTTGGCTGAGGTCAGTGGGGAGTATTTAAAGGCAAGAAGGCTGGAGCCCTTCTGGACCTTCCCCCTCTTAATGCTATGTATGTGGCTTCTTGCTTCAGCTCTGAGGGAAGGGTCACTTCTGAGTGCTCCCACACCCACGTGTGAGTTGTCTCTACACTAGGACCCTGGTCCTTAGCATCTCAGGCTGCAGCACTGGTGATGCTCTGTCCGTGAGATCACTCAGTTGCATTGGTCGTGAGTGTTTTTGTCAGCCAGCAAAGGCTGGAAGGGGGGTGCCAGGGTAATCCCCCAGCCCTGCTTGCAGCAGCTGGAAGGCGGCGTTGGAAGGAGACACTCAGAGCAAATGCAAGCGAAAACAGCCTTTACTGTAGCGTTGCAGGGCAAAGGAAACAGATTTGATCAGATTCGACTCTCGGCATCTTGCAGATGGTGAGTGTGTGTCCTAGTGCAGCTGAGGAGCATGGTGAGTGTACGGTGTCTTTTCCTTGCAGGTTCCTGTTGGCCTGCCTCTGCTCATCAGAGGACCCTTCTCAGAGGGAATTCAGCCAACTGGTGCCCTGCAAAGAAAGCATTAGATGACTCCACATGATGTTTTGCTTTCTCTGGCATCCGTATGTGGATACTGATTCTCTCCCATTGCCTTCTTTCTTGCTGTCTGTAATAGACAGAACTAAACTACTTTATGGACTAAGCCCAGGTTGGACAATGATTCCCCACTCCTGTCTGGTTGGGAGCAGACCCAAGGGAAGGAGCTCTCCTCCTGGTAGTCCGCTTTTTGTTGTGTGAGCTGCAGTGCTGGGGGGGGCCTCCTATCAGTCGTCTTGGGGAAATTATGCTATGTTGTTACAGGGTTTTAGTGTGGTGGGGCTCTTTTAACCAATTGTACCTATTTTGTTTTGTGTGGCCTCACAGTCGCTTGTATTGATGCAACAGAACAGATGTGAATAGTGTTCAGACAAGAGGACAGGGGTGATGGGAGGCTCTTGCAGTAAGTTCATAGCACAGGAGTATGTACCTGGGAACCCAGATCTTGGTCCTTTCAGCATGTCTGCCTTTGGGAGCCTGCTAACTCAGAGGGGACAACCGGTTCCTCATTTTACCAGGCATGAGCAACAAAGCAGAGATTAAGGCAATAACAACAGCTGGCAGAATATAGCCTTTTTAGCAGGGTATTGGAAAGGAAGTTTGGCCTGTGTCCGTCTCAACTGAGAATGCATCAGCGAATCCTGGGAAAGATGAAGAAATGAGTATGCGGCAGTGTCTGTTCCCCAGCTTGCTGTAAACCATATGTCTGTCTGCAGAATACACAAATACTGAGTAGGTGAATAGGTGACTCAGATATTCAGTTGGCCAGATATTATGATTACCAGCACTACCCAGTCATGCAGGCTCTGCCAAATAACTTTGAGGCACTTAGCACCTGTGGATGCTGTCCCTGTCAACGTGCCAGAACTGACTGCTGTCTGACTAACAGCAGCTCCAGCCCCTTGGTGTTGTCTGCGTGTCCTGCTGAGCCAAGCTTAATGCACACAGGAATTGTTTTACCTACAAATGAAGTAGAACCACTCTGCTTGGTATTGCTGTGTGTTCCTGTACTATACGACAGTGCAGGCAATGAATAAGAGACAATTTCTCATTGAACTGCAGGTAACACAAATGCAATTAGCCGTATTGGTATTTGGCCAGAAAAAATACAGCAACATTCTTGGAAGCCGGAGAGTTAATGATGTTAAATCTTCATGAGCAGCCAAAGTCCATCCTCTCCTACCACTTTCTTTTTGCCTGCCTTAATGTATAACTTCCTACCTTTGAATCGTAGGTAATTAAGCTGGACTCCTCTGTGTGGAAATGTCACACTTACCACCTATAGGCTTCCTATCTCCAGCTTTAAAAGAAATTATTCTTCCTACAGCTCCTGCTGCTCCTGTGTTCGACTCTTATTAACCTCATGGCCACAAAGAACAGCCTCTCCTGTGTTTTCATTAGATCTGCCTTCTAAAGAGATGCAACCGGGAACCAAAGGAAAATATTCAGAGAACCGATTTGACTTCTTTTGCTTGTGGGGTGAGGTGAGAATTGGGAAAGAATCCTTCCAGCTCTCACTGTCCCCTCTGACCTGGTCCTTCTGCTGGATCTGCCTCAGACATGTTTTCCTGGTTTGTCTCTCGGCAAGAAGGCAATAGCAGATACACGTTTGACATCATTCAGCCTCACATTGCAAAGCAACCCTAATTTGATACTGTCATAGAACTGAAAGATATTTTCACCCAGACTGGGACGCAGCTCTTGTTAGGGCTTTGCAGCAGAGCAGTGCATTTCTTTTTTGTGGTTAAATCTTAATTATAACTCGAGGGCACCCTGTGTGGTGACACTGGGCAGCACAGACAGTGCTAGTCTATGAGTCCGGGTTCTGGAGCTGAGATAGAGAAACTGTGTTATCCGTTTGAGCAAGGGAATCCATCAAAAGACCCTGTAATACGTTAAACATTCAGATTCTTTCACCCATTGCACCGCTTAGCTGGTACTTCGGTGTTGCTCTGTGCCCACTCTGCAAGATGTGCACTTGTGCCATGGTGGAGCTGTGAAAGCATTGGATCCACAGTGGATGCCAGCAGGAGACTGGATGCCTGCAGGAGATTGATTAAGCATGGTGACATGGTCAGATACTCCAACTCATGCAGTGACTGCACCTTCTGGGTGCAGCGCTGACACTCCTGGCCTGACCTTTTTGATTTTGAGACAAGATAAATGTCGTTAAGAGAGAGAAAAGAAAGAAAGAAGGGCATGTGTAAACTGAAGCTGGTTTGGAGCCACTAGAAATTGCAGGTTCTTCTTGATGAGTTCACGCAAGCAAGATTTTCAGTTCCCTTATGCTAGCTGTAGCCATTTATGTTTGTATTAAGCATTTAAGCCATTAGCAAATCAGAAAGAGATTGTTTGTTAGCTGCTTTGCCCAGATTCAGAAAGTATAGTTCTGGATTCCAGGTAATAAAAACAGTGCCCAAAACATTTGGGAAGGAGCCTGTCTGCTCTCATCTCATGGGTTGTGCATCTGGAGGGACAGGAACATACTTTCCACTGGCAGGGCACAGAGCACAAAAGAGCGAATACCTGGGAGCTGGACGTTCTCACCTGCCAGCCCAGACTGTGTAAACAGGCGCTGCAGAGAACTTCAAGAGACCTCACCTCAATCCCAAGACATACTAAACTATAACTGGGTGACTCAATTTTGGTATGGTGAAGCTTGTTTCCATGATTCTTTCCTCCACAGTTTGAGTAGGAGGAGATCTGGGCTTCCTGCAGCAGACTTGGATGGTTGCAAGAGCTCGTCCTCTGCACTCGGTAGGGCTGCCCCATGCCCCATGGCAGCGAGCAGCTGCCCGGCACTCACAGTCTGCCTGGGGCCAGCTCAGCAGCTTGCTGCTTCCATCGGGTTTGCACAGGGCGAGTGCTGCACTCGGCGTGTGAGGCAGAGGCACGAGGAGTGCTGTTTGGTTTCCTGCTTTCTGATGTTAAAAGCTTCTTCCCTGGAAAATGTTTTCCCTTCCCTTGGGGCCCTCTTCTTGTCAATCAAGAACAGGAGTTACAAAGACACACGACTGATTTTTAGATCTTTGTAATAAACAGTTAGCAAGGCTTTGGTATGTACTGTGCTCAGGAGCCCTGGGATATGCAGAGATGTTGCTTGTCATCAACAGTTCCACAGGACAATGAAGTCCCGTTTCCCACTTACAGCAGTCTGAGGACACGCAATCTTTCTGGTTTGCTTGGAGCGTCCAAAAGATGGAGGATGCCAGCAGTAGGGCACAACCAACAGAGGCATCCCCAGCCCAAAAAGCCTCTCCCCCATGCCGAGAGGAGGATTGCCACTCGTCTGCCTCTGCCTTTTTCTGTGTGGTAGAGGTGATTGGGTCTGGGACATGGTAAAGCCTAGAACAACGAGGTGAGGAGGGCAGAAAGGTGACATCCGTGATGCTTCAGTTCTGGATTGCTTGGCGTGGCTGCTCTGTACTGTTGGTATAGGCACACAACCGTCCCCGGGTTTCCTACGTCTTATGCCAAGATCCCTGAGTATGAGGAGCTGTAAATTGCTTGCTCTCCCTCCAAGTCACAGGATGGGTCTGCCCCAGATGGGATAAGCCATGTGGCTCTGTCAGAAGTGGGATTTTCCCTTGTAGACACACTCTTGTCATGAGTAGGGAATACTGCTGGGAGTTCATCACACCCAGCTTACGTGTCCTCATCTGGTTCCCCAGCCAGCTGTGACCATTCACTGTCAGTGACAGGCTGTGGCTGAGCTGTTTATCACAGGAGACCTAGTATGCGTGTGGGGTAAGTGAATGTCTATCCTCTGACCTTCAGGGGCCTGTGGAAGAAACAACCCAGTACAAAGTCTGAGGTGGGCTGGTGGATTGGCAAGGAAGGGTTTTAGCAGTCGTAATTTATGCAGTGAGGAGGAGGCTGATGGAGCAGCTGTGAGGATCTGAGAAGGGAATTTGGTGATCAAGGTTCAGGAAGAGAGACTGCCTGTTTTGTTAGAGAATAAGAAGACAAGGATGAGGCTATTTTTAGGAACATCATGTCCAGGCAAGTGGATGACAGTTGTACTTCACAACAGAAATTCTGATGCTGAAGTGCAAACGCTGCTGAGCCTGTGCTGCCAGCTTAATGAGCAGACGAACATGACAAGCCAACTACAGTAAACCAGGGATTTAAATAGCATGGTTCACAGGGGATTTGAATGGGAAACAGGAGATGTGCAGGAATGGATGGCAGAAAGAGCACATTCTTTTTGGGTAAGCTTCCTGTACAGCTTTCCCCAAAGAGGGCATCCATGCCATGAGCATGTGGAAGGGGAGGTAAGCGGTGATGTTCATTCTATGGTTTCTGTCGGCAAAGCGGAGCCAAAGCCCCATGCTTGCCCCGTTTCAGAGCTGCCTAACCAAAGCCGGAGGGGAAGGCGCTGGTCCTGTTTCTTTTGTCTGAGGAGCATCTCTGGAGCTGCCATTGCTTCTGTTTGTCTCATTCTGCCAGGGCGAGCCTGTCTGGGGTAGACATTCAATCCTACTCCCACTAGAAGGAAGGGCAGAGTTTTGGAGGCTTGGATTTCATCTCCTTGCAGACTTTCCCTCAAGTTCTCCATCCTTTGCTTTAGATCACAAAAAATATTGAACCCAAAAGAAATAAAGCAAAAACCAAAAAGCCCACCATACCTGTTTAAAAGTAATGTCCCCACTCCCCTGATTTGAAGTTTGTGAAGACTCTGCAGAAAATCGTAGCTGTGTCAGTCATGGTAAGCCTTCCAAGGTGAGCTCAGCTCCAGAAAGTCTAAGACGAAGGGACTGTGTTATGGTCCTGCCTCCCAAAGGGATATGCTGGTAAATGGCGTGGTAATCATGTTTGTTATCTGCAGCGTGTTGCTTCATTCCATTAGGTACAAGTACGAGGCGACTGCAACATAACATTGTCACTTAGGATGCTCTGCGAGTCTTCCCCTCCTTCCCCTGGCCCTCCTCTCAGCACACGTGGCTGCAGGAGCCCTCTGCAGTCAGACTGCAGGAGCCCTGCTCACCTCTGGCTCTTGGCTTTCAGAAGGTCTGTTCTGAAATGTGACATGGGCAGCCAGGGTATCCAGACTCAGGGAATTCACAGGCAGGCAATGGGAAAGAGCTGTCTGTGAGACCACATTTATCAAAAGCCTGGCCCGATGGGGGAGGTATAGGTTGAATGAGCAGCTTAGCCGTAAGGCATTCTTTCTCCGCTCAGTATAGACTGGCAGGCCAAACTTTGGCTCCTTTGAGATGACAGTGAATAGCCAGGCAGTTTCATATTTAAGCACTTTGTTGAGTCTGCTTGCTGCTGTCAAATGGGATCCCAAGGCTTGTCAACATGACTGATAGCAGCCTTACGTCTCTCTCTCTGCATATGAGTAAGAGGCCCCGTGCTCATTTGGATGAGCTTCACTGCACAGCCCCTCCTGAGGTGATGGTGTGGCAAAGAAGCTGGGTTGCAAGCCTGGGAGAAGTGAAGCTGTCAAATTACTCAGCACTCAGCGCCCATGGTGGCAAGAGCAGCAGGGCAGTGCCTGTGGGGCATCGGGGTTCAGGCAGTTGTCACCAGAGAAGAGTAAGGCTGGTCTTGGCCCTTCTGCCTCGGTGGCAGCTAACCTGGTGGTATCAGGTGGTGTGACAATGACACAGGTCCCAGTATGATTCCTATAGCCATGTGGGGACCTGGTGCCACTCCGTGGTTCCCATGAGAGGGTACCACCGTCATTGTTGATGGCTGTTGTGGGCGATAAACGAGCAAGTCCTCCCTCACTGAAGGAATGAATGTCCTGTGTCTTGTGCCAGTGAGGCTTTCCTCTTCTTCTATGTCTGTGAGATCTCTTGGGTTGGCCCCGCACATGGGCTTTTCACTGGTTTTAACTGAGTTGTCTTAGGAACAGAATTAATGGAATTTCTCGAACGGGTTGGTGAGGTCTCTTGGTTTGGGTTGGGGGACCCCAGGTAGATGTTACCTGTGCACACCAGACTGGCACCAGAACCTCTTTAATACAAAGTGCAAGCAGATGCACAAGGAGTCAAATCAAATTTAGTAGCCTGATTTAGAAAACGATTTTATTAAACCAGTAGGGCTCCTGTGTGTAGATTGGACCAGGGCAGACGTGATTGTTAAAGTCGCTGTAGTTAAACTCATATAAATCTGAGTGCAGACAGGCTTGTACAAATTCATTTCTGTGGTTCAATCATGCTGTTGATCCAACAGAAGCACTTTGCAGAGCACAGAAGAGAAGTTAATATGCTGCATGTTGGTTATGGGCCGATATTCAAAGGCTCACCTGCTGGTAAAGGCCATATCCAGGCATGTGGTGTGGGACACTGACATTTGTCGCCATCATGGGGATGCTCAGGTCAGCATCTGTCCAGCCTTTCAACATCAGTCCTGTCCCGTGGGTAGTGAAACCTATTCAAACAGCGGCTTTTTCCATGCCTCTGCTGGGGCATTGAGGTGATTCTCCTTTGTCAGGGTGAGATCCAAGACATTCAAAGGCCAGTATCACACCTGACAGCTTTCTCAAGCTCAAAATAATAAGGACAGTTTCCGTACCAACTCCAAAATACCAACCTTTTCCTAAAGGAGACTCCAGCGGGAGTGTGAACGAGGCAGTAGCTCATATTTAATAATGCTACTTTTAAAAATAAATCATGTTTTATGGATCTAAACTTAGCATCTCCAGATAAGCGAGTCCCAGGGCCGCTGGTGATTAATATGCAGCGCCGGAGCGTGGCCCAGCGGGGCCCTGATTAATAGCGATGACATCATGACTTTTAAACATTCTGTATATGCCGGCCCCGGTGACAAATGGGGACGTGCGGCATCGCTTCCCCTGGCATTTGCGTTGCTGGAGCGAGGGCTGGGTTCAGCACCCTCTCGCCTCCCTGGAGCCGGGAGCTGCGGGGCTGGGGGCTGTGCCCCGGGACCCGGAGCTGCACTGCTCACCCTGTCCCCATTCAACAGCTTGCAGGAATCCCCACAGGGAGAGCCAGGTTTTGGTGCTTTATCCACCCGCAGCTTCCTCTGGCACCCTGCCTTTCAGGCAATTTGCTCGTATGCTTGGGGCCAAGACAGATCCCCATGCAAAGGCTCCTGCTCCCCGCTGCAGTCCTTCCTGAGTTTTAGGGGGCTGGTACCCCGCAACCCCAGCACAGCACGCACCCCTAGCAGGTGTCAAGCCTGGGTCCGTACCCTGCCGGGTGTCGTCAGGTGACAGCTTTGCTTCAGCCATCGCCTCTCCCCTTTGGCAGTAGGAATTAATTAACGTGTGTGGGTGCTTGCTGTGCTGCCAGGGAGAAAGGAGTCCTGTGGTTGTGCACTATTTCACACTGTGCAGCTTTGTGACCTCCCGGTCTCCAGCACCTACAGTCGAGCTCCTGCGTGACAGGGCAGCGCGTTGCACGCGTGTGTGTACTGTCCCGCGGTACCGGCGGGCAGCAGCTCTGTGCCTGCAGGCTGCCAGCTGGTGAGCAACCTCATCACTTCCATTTTCCTCCACTGTTTTTCTGGCATCTTTCCAGTGGAAGGCTTGAACCAGCACGCTGGCCCTGACTTCCACGGGTGCTCTGGAAAATTCTGGCTAGACTGATGTATGGGTATTAGGGCTTGGGATCTGTTTCTACCTTCTGTTCGCAGGGCTGGAGGTGGACTAGCCTGGTGTCTGGAGAGCGATCTATTGCACCAGACTGCTAAAGCTTTAGGATCCTGCTGAGCAGGTTTTAACTGTCTAAGATTTTGCTAAGATTTTCTGCCTAGTTTCCACCATCTCCTCCACCATCCCACCAGCACCAGTGAGAAAGAGGTTGTTTGAAATGCTCTGCCTGTGTGTTCAAATGGTGAACGCCCACGAATCCAGATTGTGTTTTGGCATCCAGGAGTAACACCAGGAAAGTCCTTGACAGTTTGGGTTTTATAATACGATCTCTCCTTTGCAGTGATCTCTATGCCACACTAATGTGTAGCTTGGGGACCAAATATATGAGGAGCTCCGAACTGGCAAACATCTCTGGGAGACTCACTGGTTGTGCTGGGGTAGGGGCTTTGCTGGGCGCTGCCCTGTAGCCCCATTGTTGTTAAAAGTTTCACAAAAAGCTGATGTCTGGAGACTGTTGAGTTAAAGTTATATCTGGTCTACTACTGTCTCTTTGAACCTTCCTTGCCCAGTGTGTGGGGGTGGTTTTTTTTATTCCTAAACACCTCCCTCTCAAACCCAAGACATCTAACTGTAATGCCATGCAGTACAGAGCATATTTTATGACCTCAAAGGTATGAGAATATAAAAAGTGTTATAAATACATAACCTCTGAGCTACTGAGCATCAGCCAGGGAGATGTCCCCCCCTCCTCTTCGGCATGACTAGGAGAATGCAGACACGCTCTCTGTCAGAGAAATCTTTACTTGATGGCATCATCTGTTCTGCAATGCTTCACCCTTGCAGCAAATCCTCTCACCCCTTCTCCAATCAGTCTTGTTCTTTGCGCTTTCAAAGTCTTTGCCACCCCACCTTTAATGTGTGCTCCTTGTGCAGTGATAAAGCGTGTCTCGGAGTGAAGGCAGTGCAGATGGGATCAGGGGCATCTATTTTCGTGTCTCAGCCACGGACCCGTGTGTACTTGGTTTCTCTGTGCTTCAGCTTGCTCCTCAGCGTCAGGAGCAAATTGGTATTTGTCATAAGCTCTTTTGATCCTTGAAGAAAATAAAGGGCCATTTAACATTTTTAGCGTAATAATAATAATGGAGGAAAAGGGACATATTCTGGTATCGGAGAACAGCAGGTATTTGTTCAAGAGCGTACTTTAGAATAATAGCAAAAAGGACCTTTAATCTCAGAATTTCAAGGCACCTTGTAAACTATAAACATTGATTCTCCTTCTTCTTGTTATTCCTTGTGGGCATTTTACCGCTATAAAACAGAACAAGGTTCCTACCCTGATGATCTTGCAGCAAGAACAAACAAATATTAGAGAGAACTGAGGCTAAGTACAAGCAGGATTCGGGTGGCAAACACAACTGGGAGTATGCTGGGAATGGGTGGTTTATGGTCATGATATCACACTCATGGGGACATCCATTCTGGGTAAGTCAGCCTTGTGGACACATGTGAAAAAGAAATTTATCCTGCCCTGGGGAAGCTGAGTAGTGGGGCATGTAAATGAGATTGGTCACTCAATAAATTTCTCTTTGCGAAATGTAGCTTTTAACCTGACAAGGAGGTGAATGAGTGGGTGAGTGTTGTTGGATCATGGAGGGGACAAGCAGCAGCCAAGAGAGTTTTCCGTTGGCTCCAGGAGCTAATGATTTCCTACCAGAAGCCAAAGGAAGGGGGATCTAGGTTTGCCTCCATAGGGGTGTGCCTGCAGTGTCACCTCTACACTGATAACATTATGCCTCCTTTTCTTTTTTCTTTTTTTCGGTTTCTATAAAGTAAGCACTGAAAACCAATTTAAGCTGTTCTGAAATTTTGGGTTCCTTTGTTTCTCTGCATTTCTATTGGATTACATCCCTGACATTATTGCCAAGAAGTTAAAGAATACATCTAGAGATGGAGGAAGCTGAATAATGCAGCTCTGCAGCTTATAGCTTTTCTAGTGCTGTGCCAGAGAGCTTTTTGAGTTGAAAATTGTGACTGGCAGGCAAATTTAGATAAAAATGTTTTGGAAATTATTTTTTTTTCCTTTCTTTTTTTATCTGATAAGGACCAAAATGTACTGCTGAAAGCTGTGATGTTCACATCAAAATAACCACACAGATTCAGAAAAGGTAAATGCAGATAAGTAGCAAACCTGTTTGCTTAACAAGCGCCTGTGGTTGCAGACCATGGGTTATTCAAAAAGTGCGGGCTGTGCTGCTCCATAGCGAAGGAGCTGTACACGCCTGACTCGTCTGGAGGCTTGTGCAGGATCAAATGGTAAAGGAAATTCAGCCTGAGCCTCAGGACTGATGGAGGACTCCTCCAGCACCTATGGAAAGGGTGGAAGGATTTCCATTGTTACGTGTGGATTTTGACAGCTAGACCAAATCAAATTCAGCACCTCCAGCTCCACCCCGTTGTCCTCTGTTTGCAAGTCCTACAACCTCTGCCCAGTCTCCTTCTCTCTGCAGCACCCCATTTTGCAGTGAACACTAGGGTCTGGGTTTAGCCTACCTGCACTTTGACTTGTCCTCTCTCTGTCCCTGGATGGTAGGTAGAGTCAAGGGCAACTGAGCTTAGACCTTGGGTGCCTCAGGGTACCATGTGACAGCCTGGAGGTTCTCCTTAACCTTTTCAACATCCCCGGGTCCCCTCATTACTGCCTACTGCCCCATCCCCAAGCTTGTTCAGGAAACTGCTTGCCAAGCTTCAGTCGGATCAACCAGGTGAACTCTTCCTCCCTCTTTTGCCTGTGGGAAGAGAAAGAGATAATAAAGCCCCTCCAAAACAAACTGAACAGAAGCCATTATTTTATGTCCAGGCCTTGCTGGGTAATAATCATCTGTCTTTAACCACCCACTCGTGCCTCTGCTTATCCCCCTGCTTGTTCATGACCTTCACTCATTGTGTCCTGTTGAATTGAGCTGTACATTCCCAACACACAGGAGCTGCATCTTCATTCATTTGTGGTAAATGCCTAAGACACTCAGAGCACTTGAAATTAAATAATCAGCCGTGAAACAAAAGACCCCAAATGAGCACACAGGCACAATGTCTGTTTTATTTGCAGATAAGTTCTGCCTAAAAGCCAGCAATGCATGATGCTTTTGCTGCTTTTTTAGTTTAAAGCAGATGTTATATACGTTGTTAGAAGCTGTATCCTTGCAGTCCATGATGTAATGAGAGCAGCAAGCAAGTGGTGAGGAGCTGGAATATCTGCTTTTTTGGGTGAGGCTTTGGGGAAGGGCTGTGGAGCAAGGGCTTTGCATTCAAGAAAAATGTCCTGTGCTTTTGTGCCTTTTGAGGCTGGATGCTTATACAGATTGAAGGTGGTAGGTGTATGTGAGGGAGAGTAAGAAATCAAGGTTTTATTGCTCTATGTTGGATCCATACGGCATGAGTCAGTGGAGGTGTGAGGTGTGCCAGGGTCTGGAAGGTGGTGTTTCTGTCCTGGAGGTGAGAGTAGAGGCTGCGGGTTTTGTGGTGGTGCTTGATGCTCTGAGAAGCCAATATTGTACTATCAGATGCGTGAAAAATACAAAAAACTGTGAGAGATACAGGCATATATTTGCACCCAGGATAGATTCAAAGGGCACTCACATCCAAGGAGAATCCCCTCTCTCTTCTCCCCCCTTGCATTTTTGGGAGAAAGCCCCACAGGAAGATGCATTTGCCATCCTTGCTGAAGAAACACCCCATGCAGCACCCTGACCGCGGGTGGGACATCTTTGAGCGGGAAACGTGTAGCAGTGCAGTGAATTCTTCCTGGGAGCAGGTGAACGCATTTGATTTAAAATTTTGAAAAGACGGGAAGTATTTTGTGTTTGCATGCACGTGCCTAGGTCTCCCCTCGGATCGCTGCAAGCGGCTGCTAGGCGTGTGCAGCCGGGAGATAACACGCTCATCTCCCCCACCGAGGGCAAGCCCCGGTTATCTGCCACCAGCACGCCGCTTGCTGCGTCTCTCGTCTCTTCTCGCCTGGCTCCAGCCGATTCCATGTGAACTGCTCTACCTACAAACTCATGGTTGTGATTTAGTCCATCGGCCCCCCTGGGCCTCGAAGGTCTGGCTGCAGAGTAGGGGGAGTCTCGTGAGAGGGCAGTGGGTGGAACTAATTAACCAAGCCTGCCAGATAGAGTGGGGTCTGGCGGTCTCCGGCTGTCCCCCAAAAACCTCCTGGTTTGTGTGGAGCAGCGCTCAGATTGCTGGTTACCTGCCAGAAATGGCAGCGACGGGTTGTTCTTCCCTTTCCTTATTCACCACTCCGGAAGGATTTGTGGAAGCCCTCCAGGAGGTCTATGTGGCCCGGGGTGCTTGGTGCATCAGGGTGGAACAGCTGAACCGAAACCACAGTGGTGCTTGTTTGGCAGGG
>Ga0065711_1000654_pt1 | contig 58632 bp, 31 predicted proteins | sample Hoacrofraction12_FD_59098 | JGI IMG/M metagenome (GOLD analysis project Ga0065711, IMG submission 59098) | Hoatzin crop microbial communities from Cojedes, Venezuela - Epithelial fraction 12 v2 (version 2) | ecosystem: Host-associated > Birds > Digestive system > Esophagus > Crop | place... | reverse complement strand
CAGCGCAGCCGCGGGGCGATCGGGCCGGGGCCGCCTGCCCAGCGGGGCTGGGACGGTGCGGGGAGAGCGGGCTCCCCGCCCAGCCCTGCCCAACCGGGCCGAGCCGAGAGCCTCCGGGCAGGGAGCTGGGCTCGGGCTCCCCGCCGGCAGCGGGACGAGCCCGCCAAGCCGGCTTCCAGCACGGCAGCGCGGCGTCCCACCTAGCCCGAACGTTTCTTCCGGCATCTCAGGAGGAGGGAGGGGGCTGCGTAAGCGCAATGCCAACTTACCTGTAAAAGCGGTGAAGTTAAAAGAGAGCTTGACAGCGGGGGAAAATTGACTAGCTGCCAAGTGGATACGCACTATATGTAAAGCACTTAAAAATCCACTGAAAATTCAAAAGAGTGATTTTGAAAATCACATGAAAAAAAAGAGAAAAATGAAGAGGAGAGAGTAATATTTTCCACATTATTAGAAAAGATAAAAGCCTTTCACCAAAGAAAAAATGAAGGAAAAAAAAAATCCAACGTTGAGAGAAAGAAGGTGAAATTATTGTCACTTCTTGTTTATTCTGTCAGCAACCTGCTGCCGTCACCGGTAGGGACACAGGCTTACAATGGACATAGCATGGAGTTTCCCACGTTGAAGCAGCCTGACAGACACACTAAAAGCTGAAAAAATCTGGTCAATATTCATTTAATTTTGAGTTTCTTCATAAACAAGAGATGTTCTCGCTAAAGTCAAATATTTAAAAGTAATGAAAGGAAAAAAGATATTAATGTTTAATGCAATGACACAGTGAAGAAAGTTCTTTAATACTTCACCTCAACTCCTTTAATTTTTTTGTTACAACTAACTGCCAGTGCTTTCTCCTCCGTGTAGGCTTTGTGCATGTGTAGGTGCACAACAAGAAAAATGTCAACAAAATGCCAAGAAAAATGTAACCTTGGGAGGAGAAAACTTGAAAAAGGAACCTACTCACAGAAAAAAATTAGACTGCAGTCTTCTTGGATAAATAGTTCCCCTCCTGCTAGATCAGAGATATCCAGAAGTTGAGTACCACACATCAGGTATTATTTTGATATGACTCTTTAAAAGTAATTTAAGGCTGTTCATTAGTATGTGTTTCCTAAACATAATTAATGCTCTCAACATATCTTTTCAAGGTGAGCAAATAATACTATGCCCATAAAGAAATACAGTATAAATCTTGATCTTGCAAACACATGATAGTGCTTAGACCTATCTGTGTAAGTAAGGAACCCCATCAGATACATTCATCCTGTTTAGGACAGGGCTATCCTGAGGGGAGTCCCAGTGAGGGGACAAGCTAAAGCACCCACCAAAGGGTGCCCTAGACAACTTCACACCCCATTGCATGGAATTCCCTTGGCAATGCTGGCTGTCCCATGCCCCACTCAGTCACATCCTTCTGGCACAGTGCTCATACCAGTAACTCACCCTGCCAGCCCTAAGAGCCACCACCCACCACCACTTTTTGGTGTCCATGCCAAACTGACCAGACAAAAATGAAGCTGCAGGCCCATCACTGAACTTCAAGGCTGATGAACAAGGCAGCTGCACACTCCGCCAAGGCACAGGCAAGGGAAAAGGTGTGACTCAGCGCTGTCCAGTCCGACACGGAGCTCTGTAACTGCTCACCCCTCTGGTCAGTGCTACGGGAGACTGCAGTACAGTGTGAGCCAGATCAAGCTGCTGGAGGCTGCTACCAGTGCGTTCAGGCTTGCCAGCTCTCAGCGGTGGGATCACGTTCTTTCTCAGCCAAGGGCTAATGACAAATTTCATGAGGAAGAAAGCCCCAAGCTAGTACAGGTTCTGAGGGTGGAAGCACACCTACTTCTGGGCTGCTACTCCGTCCCGTCCTGCTACGTTAGAAAATTCAGGCAGTGCTATAGCTGCCTACGGGGTTTTCCCAGGATATCAAAATTCTCCGCTGGTTTTCTTGTTCTTGCTGCCAAAGCATCCAGTTTGTCCTGAGGACACTGTATGCTGTATTAGCAATAGGACATGAAAATCTCAGTTCCTTTTGGCTTCGACAAAGAAATATTGTGGTTGACATAGTCTGACGCAGAGGCGTACAAAGCCATCTAGCAAAACTAGTGTATCACCAAAGGAATCTCTGCCTTCTTTTGGACAAGTCTCTCAAGTGTCATGAGTCTATTCTACACCCGATTTCCAGGCAGTGGGTATAAGCCATGGTTGTTTCATCCAGCAAACAATATCTCCTGACACTGCCCAGAGGCAGCTTGTCAACTTTGAGCAGCAGCATTAAAATCCTCATCCAGCTCAACTTCTGTTGTCTCACAACTGATGTTGGTGACCTAATACGACTTGGAGCACAACAGAGGATGTGTGGACTTGCTGTTCATGACATGGCCTGGCTAGCAGGAAGAGGCTAGGGATGTGTATTGCCTCGGTAATGACAGTACTGCTGGGGTGATTTGTTGCAACCTCTTGTGTGTACTCTCTTTCAATGCACTTCTCCCCCACTTTTATTCTGACTTCAGTACTATTTTTTGTGTGGGGAATAATAGTTTTATTGGTGACCAGATAAGTAGTCCCAAGATTTCAGTCATTTCAGTGGGTTTTCGTAAACCAAATCATACTCATTCATTTGCTGTACTAAAGGTATGCTTATGCTACTTACCTTTACTAATAAGCTACCTTGCATTAGCTACTCCATAGTAATTGTGTTTCAGACTCTTCAGCTAGAGGAAGGGTAATTTGTTTCATTGCTTTTTCACTGAGGACTAAGTATTATGTATACCTTTCATTTCGTAGGAAAAAGAGCATGCACGTACATATTGGCATTAGAAGCTTTGGCATGTCAACTGCTCTGTGGCAGCAGTCGTGGTCCAGAAAGTTAATGGAAGGAATAAATATCTTCCCAGCTATTTCTAAGGGATCAAAAATGGCAACTATAAAAGATTGCAGAGTGAAGAAATGGCAAAGCTGATACTGAAGCTGTAGACGTTCTGAGCAGATTTCAAAATAAATAAGAACTGCTTAATACATGGTTTCTGGGCTTGAACCCTGTCTGAGAGAAGCACAGAATTCCTCTTGCTCAAGGCCTGATAGCTTTGAAGGAAACAGGACAGACCATGCAACTTCAGCCTGGGGAGAGCTCCAGGTCTGGATGCGCTGCCTCCTAGGCTTTGAGACCTGGCTTGCAGGTTCTGAGACAGGAACATCAATAGTAAGAGTTTGGGGAGCAAAAGGACTGTTGCTCATCACATGGTGTTTCCACGGGCGCTGGCTTTGTGCTGCAAAGTTATGCTCTGAGCAAGATGAAGTTGTATACATTGGAGTTTGTAGCACGTTTAAGGAATTTGCTGGCTAGAAGTCTGCAATCACGGTTTAGTTATTTCACTCTGCCAGGGCTCTGCCCTGGCCAACCAGCCCACCCCAGCACCATGCACCCTCTGCAACAGCTCCGGCTGGGTCACCCAAACCTGTTCCTGAGCTATTTAAAAGTTGAACCCGTTCCCAGCCTGATTCCTGAAGCCCTGTCTTGCTGACTGGTTTTCCTGGGTAGACTCTGGAGCTGTGTGGAAGCTAGCATTGTCTCCAGTCTTCTCTTCAGTCCTGTCTCCTTGATAGACCTTGGACCTACATTGTACTCATGTCTCCAGGTGTCTCTTGCCCTTCCTGTCTGGACCCTGGATCTGATGTGATTTCTTGCCTTTCTGGGACTGTCAATGTCACCAACCCAATCCTGCTAAGATGCTGCTGGACTGTGTCCTGTTAGCAAGGTCACTGTCTGTGCTGTGGCCACCCTTGGCTCCGAGCTTGCTGCTCCTCTTAGAGCTGCCTGGCAGGGCTGAAGGCACTGATGGGTCTGCCTGTTCCTGCCTGGCCTTATCTAGGACCTCGTCCCACCCTGACCACAGCCCAGGACCCCATGTCAGCCTCCAAGGCCATCAGCCCCTGCCCCAGCGATGCCACATCAGGGTTGGTCTCCAGCTCCCCACGGCCCTGACCTGCCCAGCCATGGACCCCTCCATGCCAGGCCTGACAGCCAGGCTGACATGATGGCCCAGCAGGTCGGAACAGGCTGCCAGGGCCTGCCAGCTGTCCTGGTTGGGATCCCAGGGGGCTCCTGGGGCCTGGCCCCGAGGGAGCCGCCAGCCTTGTGGTGCTACGCTCCGGTTTCTCCCAGACACCTTCTGCGCATTCTGCTCGGCATTTTCCTGAGCAGGCAGATGGTGGAATGAAAAGTATGCTTGCAAAACTACAGATAACCGCAGGCTAGGGAGGTCTGTGAACTCTAGATCAGAATTTAAATTCAGAAGAGAAAACCACAAGTAGCCACATGCAATAAGATACACCCTGAACGGCAGAAAAATGGGAATATTGTGCAATTATTCCGCTTTGCATTTATAGAGTTGTCTGGAATACTTCATATGTCAAGAAAGAAGTAGACAAACTGAGGATTATTCACAGGATAGTAAGGAAAACAGGAGGTTTAGAAAGATGACCCGTACCAAAGGAACAATGGAACACAGTTGCTTAGCTTAGTCAAGACTGCAAGTATTTTAGGCTGTAAAAAGAACAATAATCACTAGTTCTGACCACATCAGTTCTGAAAAGTGATGGCATCTATCAGTTTAGAGTGAGTGGCAACGTGCCATCCCACGTAGAATATTAATCAATGTTCCTTTTTTATATACTAAAAAATATTAATGTATTAAAAGTATCACCCACATGTGTACATCCACAATTATAAGCATAATCCTAAGAACACACATTCAAACTCCTGTATTCCCTGAGGACAGAGAAATGAAGAAGTTTTAATCAATGAATATGGCTTATGCTCTGATCCCAATAAGCAAATAGGAAAGAAAAATAACTTGTAAATCTGCAGTATATTGCAGATATTTTTTTTCCTGGTGCTTTTTCAAGGACCTCTGCAGGTTCCTATTATTTTAAACATGCCAAAAATTGACAAGTGTATTTTTCCACTGTTACAGACACTCCCTCTAGTGACAGCCATGGTCACTCATTTAGTACCTATCATCTCAAACACTGCAAGTCTTAGAATTCCATTGGTTTTGGGGTGATTTTAAAAAAAGTAACATTATTCTCATCTGCCAGATTTTATACCGTATCTTGGGTACCTTTGAACTGCTTATATGGTTTACACACAGATCAGATAAACCACAACAGGTTCTAACAAAGAAGCAATTAGCTCTAATTGGTGTTCCACATAAACTCTTCAAGGGATTACTAGATAACAACAGTTAAATCTTGTAATATCTGTATGAGGAAGTATTCAAACAGGGAAAATAATTCAGTAAAGAGCAGAATGAAGACTTGGGCTTTTTACCTGATTAATCAACATATTTAGCCATTCTAGGTGCTTGGTAAGATATGCCAGTTACTACCTGTTTCTATTTCAGTATCTGAAATAATTTCTTGTCTGTCAGAAAAAATGACATTAGACACGCCACTTTGACACAGTACCACTCATCAGACCAAGTGTTTGAACAGCTACATGAAAGAGTGTTATTCTAGGTTCTTGAAGATTCACATCTATATAAGCAATTTGTCTTCAACCTCAAGAACAGGTGCTTATGGAGTTTCATGGTTATGGGATCTTAAGCAACTCTTGTGCTTCTCTTTTTGGTCCCCGCTATGCAAAAAAGATGTGGACAGGCTGAAGAGAGTCCAGAGAAGGGCCACAAGGATGATCAAAGGACTGGGAAGCCTGCCACATGAGGAAAAGCTGAGAGAACTGTTTGTTCAGCCTTGAGCAAGAAGGCTTAGGGGAGACCTTATCACCATGTTGCAGTATTTAAAGGGTGGTTAGAGAAAAGATGGAGACTCCCTTTGTACAAGGAGTCCCATGGAGAAGGTGAGGGGTAATGGGTACAACTTACTCCTGTGGAGATTCCAATTGGACACAAAAGGAAAATTTTTCACAATGAGAATAATCAGCCATTGGAATAATCTCCCCAGGGAAGTGGTGGGTTCCCCAACATTGGACACTTTTAAGATTCAGCTGGACAGGGTGCTGAGCCATCTTGTCAGACTGTGCTTTTGCCAAGAAAGGTTGGCCCAGATGATCCCTGAGGTCCCTTCCAACCTGGTATTCTATGATTCTTTTGCTTTATTTCATGAAAAAGCCATGAAAAAGCTGTGAAAATTGAAATGCTCTGTTGGCTGCAGACTAAATAGGAGGTACTGCTATGCTAAGTCTTGTAAAAGCCAAGGTTGTAAATTCTAAGAGTGCTCAGAGAGAACAGTAAGATGAAACTATCCCTTGGACTTCAGCAATTAGTTACAAACTATGAAAGCTGTTTTCAGGCAGGTATATTTGTATCCAGAAAGGATTACAGAATCACAGAATCACTGAGATTGGAAGGGACTCCTGGAGGTCATCTGGCCCAACCTGCTGATCAAGCAGGGTCACCTACAGCCAGTTGCCCAGGACTGTGTCCAGATGGCTTTTGACCGTTTCCAAGGCTGGAGACTCCACAACCTCTTTGTGCAACCTGTGCCAGTGCTTGGTCACCCTCACAATTAAGAAGTGTTTCCTTATGTTCAGACAGAAGTTCCTATTCAGTTTGTGCCCACTGCCTATTGTCCTGTCACTGGACACCATCTTCTTTACACCCACCCTTTAGGTATTTATACACTTTGATGAGACCCCGCAAGCATTCTCTTCTCCAGGCTAGACAGCCCCAGCTGTCTCAGCTTTTCCTCATGGGAGACATGCACCGGTCCCTTAAGCATCTTAGTGGCCCTCAGCATGTTAGCAGCAACCTCAGCATGCATGGGTGCGTTGTACTTGGGCCTGTGGACTTAGGTACTTTCAGTTTATTTAAGTATTCTCTAAACTGTTCCTCTTCCACCAAGGATAAGTCTTCCTTTCTTCAGACTTTCACCTGAGGTTTTCTTGCTCCAGACTCTCCCCCTCGTCTCTGAGGCCTTGAATTGCTAAAGGCCACTCTTGCAAGCAAAGACTGAGGCAAAGGTGGCATTCAGTACTTCAACCTTTTGCATGTCCTCTGTCACCAGAGCCCCTGCTCCCATTTAGCAGTGGGCCCACATTTCCCCCAGTCTTCCTTTTGCTACTTATTTACTTACAGAAGCCCTTCTTACTGCCATTGATGCCCCTTGCCAGATTGCAGTACAGGATACAAAATAGCGTCTTTATTTACAATTACAAGACCTTTTGTTCCTGTCTGCCTTTATCCTAAAAAAGTTCTGTTTATTTGGGTTTTTTTTTTCCTCAGGCTTATATTGCATGTTGCTTCTTCATCTAAAGTCAGCTTTCTAGTCATCTTTGTCTGATTTGATTCTGCTCTGCCTGCATCTTGTAGATGCACAAGCATCTACACTCAGACATAACATCCAGCAAAAACTTTTCTTCCCTCATAATTCAGACTTCAGACAGATCTTGTACTTTTCTTTGATTTGGGGCATGGTGAATACCTGCTTTGATATGGAGACCAGCACGTTTAATAGAGGAGCTTCACTGTTTATTACAACAACCATAAATCAAAACAGGCTTTTCAGCTCACTGACTTAGGTGACAATTCACCTAGCCCATAGCGCTTCTTTGATCTAACCTACAGCGCTTCTCCCTCCTATGTGTCTACCTGTTCATAAAATAACTAGCTTTCTGAGCCCAGTAAAGGATGAATCTTTAAGCCAGTTACTTAGGGTTGTCTTATCTTTTCTTTTTCATAGCCTTCTGAAAGAAATATCTAAACAATCTCCTGAAAGCCACAAGAATAATGACTTGTCATGGATGACAAGTAGTGTCACATGAAAAGATACCACTTTTTTAAATTATTAAAAAAATACTGTAGTCCATCTGGATTTTCCACCCTTAAGGTCTGTGTCCTCAGGCTTCCTATACATATATTTTTATATATAGTAATGTAGCGGCTGGAGGAAACAACAGAGAGGGTTAGATCACAGAAAGCAGCCAGGTTTGTGTGCTCTCTGAATAGCATCTCCTGCTGTCACTGTTGAATACAGTATACTGGGCCAAATGGACCAGCAGGGCATTTTTTATGTTCCTATCTGGACACAGTGATAAACACATGCAAATCTTAGCCCTCTCCCTAAAGAAAGGTGCAGCAAAAAACCCCTAATGCATCCATCTAGTGTGGAACAGACACTACTGAGCTGACAGTGCATCACGCTGATAAATTAGCAGCCCCTATCAACAACCATATGGCACTTACCTGCTCCCTTTTTCATTCCTTGAATTCTGCAGGGAACAGAGGACACCAGAAGTTTGCACTAAATATGTTGTGCAAAAACCAAAGTGAGCTTCAAGCAGTTTGTGACCTTACACTGGTGCTCACTGCATCAATGGAGTCTAAAAACAGCATTGGCCTGCTGCTTTCTCCTCTGTTAGGAGTGGTGGAATCTTGATGGTTTGGATCTTTTTCAGCAAAGATATACACAGTCCAGGAGTGTTTGGCATACAGGCCTGCTTACATGTTTTCTGCAACAGTCTTTAGTATTTCACTTTTTGCACCAAGGAAGCCTCAGCTTGATGAGAATGGGAAGACTATGTCAGTGACAAAAGCCTTATTTCATAGGCATATGTGAAAGAGTTACAATGTTTCTGGTAATGCTGCAGCTGACAATGTAGCTGTGCGCAAAAGAATAGCTGCCTGAAGCACATGGAACATCTACTTCCTTCTGTTACAATATTAGACTAATACATACATAGACGGCAAGTGCTGTTTGCCGACTAGCTACTTTCACAATTTATACGTGCCTGGTTAGCATGGTCTTTAGGACCAGTGGTTGTGCCCGGTTTGGCTGTCTCAGGTATTGGCATCAGCTTCCACTGGAACATTGTGTTGACAGCAAGCCAGATGTGCCCACAATCAGCATATATGCAAATAGACTTCTCATACATGCACCAGCCACATCCAGGACACAATCCTTACCCCATAATCTTCTCTTATCATAGAATCATAGGTTGGAAAAGACCTCTAAGATCATCAGTTCCAACCATCCACCCAACACCACCATGCCTACTAAACCATATGCCAAAGGGCCACATCTACATGGTTTTTGAACACCTCCAGGGACGGGGACTCAACCACCTCCCTGGGCAGCCTGTTCCAATGCCTGACCACTGTTGCAGTAAAGAAATTTTTCCTAATATCTAAACTAACCCTCCCCTGATGCAACTTGAGGCCATTGCCTCTCGTCCTATTGCTAGTTACCTGGGAGTAGAGACCAACACCTGCCTCATTACAACCTCCTTTCAGGTAGTTGTAGAGAGCAATAAGGTCCCCCCTCAGCCTTCTCTTCTCTGTGATGGCCTGAGAGAAGCTACTAGAGCAGGAAAAGGAATCTGCTCATTGATGAGTTCTGGGAGTCTACAGAGGAGCAAGCACACTGCCAGCTGCAAAACTGGGAGAAGAGGAAACCCCTCAGAGGCTTAGGAAGATTCAGGACCTGTCTCTCAGAGACCACGATAAGCAGTCTCATAAGATGAGACTGAGCAGAAGCTCTGGCTCTCACCTTGCATTTAGATGTGCTGGCACAACCTGACCATGCTGCAGTTTGCAGAGGAAAGGCCAGGGCAATGGTCATGCATTGGAAGCCAGGGAAGACTTCTTTCTTCACTAATTATTCACTAATGCTCCAGCTCACAGGGAGGTAAATTACATCATTATATTCCTGTTCTGTGTCTCACCTGTGTTCAGCTCAGATGAGGATAATGCCTCCTAAGCACGACCACAAATCAAAGACCCAGCAGCAGGGGCCAGCAGCCGTTGCCTGGGCTTGCTGCCAGTGTGGGCAGCCTGGCTGGCTCCTGAAGTGTGTTGTAATCACAGGGCACGCGGGCGTGCCTGCTGCACTAAAGAGTTGTGGGTGAGTAAATAAAACAGTTATGGGGAACAGGAACGAAGGTAGGCAGTATGGATTGTCAGCCACACTTTATTACTGTGCTCAAAGGCCAATGGTCGCTCCCTGGAGCGGATCCCAGAGGCAATACAGACATGTCTGTAGTAAAAAAAAAACAACCCACTGCATTTACTTTGGGCTTGAGTGCTCACCTGCCAGTGATCTGCAGCCAAATATTGCAGCAATTTCAAGACTACTACGAGCTCTGCCCAAGCTTCAGAGGCCCCAGCGATGTCTCCTGTGATCACTCACGGCTCGCTTTACCCTTTCTCCCTCCTCCAGGCCAGCCAGCGCGGCAGTCTGCAGCGTTTGGTCGCTTTCACTGCACACACGGGTAACAGGCAACGCATTTGTGAACAAGGGAGATGCCTGGCTTCAGGAAACAACAAAAGGCCGAGCGACGGGGGCGGAGAGCTCCCCTTCCTCAGCAGCCGACGCGCTCCTGCTCCCGCCGGGTCAGCCCGGAGGCGCCCGCTCCCTTCGCGAGCGTTGCCAGGGCAGCAGCTTTTGTTTCTGCTCTCCGCGTTTATTGAGCTGCAGCGTTTGTAGGCGCAGGTGTGTATTTGGAAAGGTTCACCTTCGAAAAACTCTGACAAACGCCAGCGCTCGTCACCGACTTCCCGCCGCCGCCCACGACCGCGTTCCCCGCGCGACCAACGGCTTCCCCGAGGGGCGGGGCCCGGCCTTCCGTTACCGCTGCCGCCGGCTCGCCCGGCCTCGCCGCCGCAAAGTCTCCTGGGAGTTGAAGTCCCCCGCCCTCTCTTGCCCACGGCGGGCCGGCGGCTCGTGGACTACCCGTCCCGCAGGGCCGTGCGGGGGGGCCCGGCGCCCGGAAGGCGGCTCTGCCCGCTGGTGGCAGGGCGGCTAGTTCAAGTTGCCATAGCGGCGAGGTGGGGAGTTGTGTGGGGCTCCGGGGCGTGCCCGGGGCGGGGGTCGCCGTCGCCTTTGCCCCGGGGAGGTGGAGCGTCGCGTCCTCCCGCAGCCGCTGCGCCATGAGGGCGGGGGGCGCGGGGCGTGCGGCGTGCGGGAAGGGGCGGCGCTGAGGGGAGCGGCGGCGGGAGGTGGCGGCCGCGGGTTTATGCAGGAGCCGCGGCGGAGGCCTGGCCGTCGGCGTGCCCGGCGCTGCTGGGGGGTTGTTCCGCTGCCCACGGGGCTCTCGGGGGCCTGGCCTGGGCAGGAGGTAGGCCCGGAGGCCCTCAGAGATGAGGTCAGGCGTCGGTGAAGCTGGATGCGTGCCCGGCGGGAGGAGGCGTTGGCAGAGGGTGTTAACTGAGCCGACTTCTTGCGAGCGGTGTGAAGGAACCGTTTTCTGTGTCGTGGTGCTGAAAGGTGCTGGGAGTGTGGTGTCACAGGTGGACGGTAAAATGTAGTACGGGTACCTGAAAGCGTGGCGGTGAAGTGTCACCGCCTTGGATCACCTTCCCGGCTTTTTGAAAACTTCTCCTGGCTCCGTTAGAAGCACCGAAGGAAAGGGCCTTTCAGGTGTCATGTTGTCCTCTTTTGCAATGGCTATCAAATTTTTTTTGTCGTGCTCAGCCTTCACTATAAGGCTTCAAACATGACTTCAGCATTGTCCATTACCTAGTGATAGGTTAGTCTGCATGGAGCTAAACAAACAAAAACACTTGAGAAGCAATCAGGTTGCATATACTGAGTTCATCTCTTGCTCTCTTGAGCTGGAGAACTTGCTGTTGAGACATCAGCTGTCCTTCATGTTTGCTTTACCCTGCAGATCTCTTAACAAGAGAGTCCTTGATGGAACTGAAATGCCCTGTTTCCTGCAGGGGAGGAAAATATTGAGTACTGATGTTCTTCCTCAGTGCAAGAAAGGTTATCATCTGTTTGAGTAGACTAAAAGTACAAGAAAAATGATCCTTGTTGTCAAGTGTAGGTTGTATTATCATGTGCCGAAATCACCTTAGGTGTTTGGAAAAAGGGATAACAGGCTTTTTTTGGTTTAAATTTATAGGCAAATGTGCCTACAGAATATTTGTATAAATTTCTACTTCTTTGTGATCTTTTTAATCTAAAATGAAGCTTCTGTAATTCTTTAAAAATGAGGATGTTGCTTTGTGTGAAACAAAACTTCAGCTTAAAAATACTTACAGTTCCTCTTAGGTTGCTCATGAGGACAAAGAGGAATGCTACTGAACCATAAATAGAAAGTTTTATTCAGAAAAAACATCCTCCTGTACCTAGCATTTTCTTTTATGTTTACCTAGTTTTCTACCCTTTCTTCAGTGCTCTGGCCAGTAAGTATCTTAATGATTCTATTTTTGGACAGCTGAAAACAAACCCATTAGTCTTTTCTGCTGTAAATCTTCACTTCCCTTTTGTTTTCTTCAGTGTCATAGCTTTTTAGTAGTTGGGGCTCTTACGGTTGATACACTTCAGAATGATATTTTCAGCAGATAAGTCAACTGCTGTTTTTCGTTAATTTTTGTCAGTGCCTATCTCTTCTCTGACAAGTTGCCATACTTGTCTAACTGGAGGTACATATGTGGCCATGTTGTGAGGCCCGCTCTCAAAAGACTTTGAGAAATTTTTACGAATTTAGTTCCTATCAGCTGGGAACAGTAGTAATAGCTAACAACATCAGCAACAACTAACCTTTGGTATTCTGCTGGCTTATGCCGTTTCACGTGGAAATGAATTAAAATGCATTGTATCATTTGAATGTTCTTACATGTCTCATTGTTCGTGATTTCTCTGTTTACTCAGATATCCTTAAAAAGCCCTATTTCACTGATGTGAAACTGATAACGTCTTAAGTGATGTTATTTTTGGGTGCTCAGCGCCTAGAAAGAAATGTGACATGGTGGAATTAAGAGATAAGCCTAATCTTTCACTTAGCTTGTCTGTGAGTCAAAAGGCTCTATGTGAATTGCATAATGTGAGGTTAGTTTTCTGGCTCTCAGAGAATACTTCTCTGCAGTATTCTATATGCAGAGTAAATCCAACGTGTGCTTTCCTGCCCAGTTCGGGAGGAAAAGGTAATTTCCTTCCTGTGAAACTGTGAATGGAGTTCTGAAGAACCTAAGTTGCCGAAACAACATTTGCTATGACTTCTTAGTTGATGGTCTGTATCTGCCATATATTGACCACTTGCTATGATGATTAAAATTAAATGTGTTGTGATTGTAAGAATGGTGACAGTCTGGCAAAATATGCTGGTACATAGGTCCGTGACTAGATGAATATGAGGTTCCTGTGGATTAATGTCTTGGGGTTGAGTTTCTGATTCCTAATAAGGCTGATCTTGTGCTTAATTCTTCATGTGGCCATTAATAGGGTCTCCCCTTTACTTGGTGACTTAAAGATATTTTCAAAAAATGATTTGAAACTGAAAATCTTTGTTAAGCTTGGAGGAAATCGATCACTGAATCAGTTGCTTGTTGGGGTTTGAGTGATTGTACTGCTTGTTGTGCTTGGTAAGATCAGAAGGAGAGGTTTTAGCCCAGAGATCTGACACTGTGGAATTCAAATTACGGAAGGAATTCAAAAGTACTCTAGAACAGGTGATGCCAAACTTGTCTGAGAGCAGTCTCATGTCATTCTTATTGGTGATACCTGTGGTCTGTGTGCTGCAGTACAGATCTTGCTGATGTCCATATAAGGTTCTAGTAAATATCAAGGGAGAAATACAGCTTGGTGTAATAAAGTGCAGGACAGTACATTGTTTGGGGTTTTTTGTACTGAATTACAGTAAAAATTCATATCATTCCATGTTGTTGTTTCTACCAGTGTTTTATTTCCCTTATTTTTATCTGTCTTTGAAAATATCCTGTATTTCCTGTTTCCCAGTGCTCAGCGTTTTGCTTTCTCAGCCTCATTTGGACTTTGTTTCAGCTGACTAGAGTGAGAGGCACTGGAGTAGTGAATTCTGATACTGGCAGTGAAAATGTGCTTTCATAGGTAGGCGGAGGGAAGATGAGATGCATTCATCACTTCAGAAAATGTAAGGAATAATGATGCACTTGGGCACAGACAGAGTGTGTTGATTTACTCTCCGTTCATGTTCGAAAAGTTTCTACCCAAGTCTGGGAGATACAAATTTACAACCTTTTAAAAATTACATATAAGGGTCTGGAAAAACATCAGGTCACCTCTATATAAAACATAGTATAAGAATTGAATCTCATTCATGGTTTCTTTGAGAAACTTCAGCTCTAATGGCTAGAAGAACGACACCTGTACTGTGGCTTTTTTTGTGTTGACTACAGGACCAAAGGAAGTTCAAGAGTTTGCCAGTCTATTTCCTCTTTTCCAAAGTAGGCTCAGACTCTCTCCCAACAGATGCTGTTAACACAGATCTTATGATGGTGAATCGGTGACCTTTAGGGAAACTGCTGCAGTGTGTAAGAGTTTAAGAAAAAAATTCTTCTCTAACCTACCTTTTGGGGGTTGTAATTTTAATCAGTTACTATGTGACTTTACTATACGAGTCATTGCTGTCTGTGGCAGCATGATTGTCCATGTCTGATGATTGATTGATGATCCTATTTTCCTTCCTCTATCTTGCTATTTGTAAGACTCAGCAATCCCCATTCTTTCTTTACAAGCTGTATTTCTGCTGCCTTAAGTAATTTTTGATTTCTAGTCATGTGAATTGCCCCAGCATCAGCGTAGTAATCTGGGTTATATCAAATTAACATTGGGTAAAAGAAATAATATTTTACAATTTACAAAATTTCCCTTGTTTTTACATCTTGTATGGTGTTAGCTTTTTCCTTCTAGAACGTGACATAGTTGATGCGTATTCGACTTGAGATACTAAAGCTCTTGAATAGCCTTTTTTTCCTGTTTCTTTTACCAACTTCTGTTTTCCTTGCTGTATTTTTTCAGTTAGACAAATAGCGTCAGCTGTAAACTTAATAAACGTATTGTATTACATTATCAGGTCATTTAATGAGAATGTGTAGTGGATTCACTCTAGGTTCTCACTTGATACCTCTCTCCAGTCTGACACAATTTCTGTTAACTGCTCTATGAGTTCTGATACTCACCCAGTTTTGCTTCCATTTTAGGAAAGCTTACTTTAGTTCCTGTTTCTTTAGTATACTTTTGTGAACGTTGTATCTGTCCAAGGTTTAAAAAAAACAAGTGACCTCTACTGCTTCTTCCTTGTTTAACAAATTTAGTGTCTCGTTACAAGATTAATTGACTTAATATCAATGGATACATTGCCTTTTTTTTGAGAACAGAACTTTTGCTGGAAACTTAATTTAAATATGTGGAAAAAAATTAAAATAGACTATTTAAAGGTGATTAGTCTGTAACTTCTTGGCCAGAGTTTTCTTTCCATTCCCTTCTTTTTAGGACACTGCATTTGCCTTGTTTTGTAATATCTCCACTCCCACTTGAGTCGCGAAGATACTGGTTCTTACACTTGCTTTGGACAGTTATTTACTTGGGGATATTTGTCTTAGTTGGCCCCAACCAATCTGAATATAGCTTAGCAAATAGTGTTAGGCAAAGGGGAAGGGTTCTGCAGAGCATAACAACAGTTGATAAAGCCCCTGTATCCCCATTGTGTGTTTTGGGGGCACAATTTGCTTTGAGCTATGGTGTTATCCTGGATACTGAACACTTAGAAGTAGTGAGAGTGCACCTTTTGATTTAGTTCTCTCCTAATGGGCTTTGCCTCTTGCATCCTGGCATTGCTTAATGTGTGAACAAATATAATAACTGTGGAGCAGTTGGAAGATCTGCTTCAGAGGTACATCCTGCTGACCTGAACCAGAAAGGGTGATGTAAATGTAGTCTGAGTCTATGAAGTTGCTTTGGGAATTTTGTGCAAGTCAGAGACTGTTCAGTTACCATCAGGATTTAACATTAATTCCTTTTTCTGGTCTTCTGCCTAGGTTTCAAGATACTGATGGCAGATTCCTCCAGTGATTCAGACAACTTTCTTAAGGGTCGAGTAGGAAGGCGGCCACCTTTGAGAGCATCCCACAACAGAGCTCAGAATTATGGCGCTGAAGAAGTTACAGAGAAGATCCATACTTTAGCAAGCACTTTACAGGTTGTTTGCAAAATATGCTTTTAAAGTCTTTATAGAGTCTGCATTTCTGTAACATAGGGTCAAGTTTTCATTTCTGAAGTTGCGGGAAATACTGTATGGAGAGGAAACATTGCTTTCTGTGAAAACCAAAAAGATTTTGGGAAATTGATCATATTGCCTTTGAGCTGAAAGTGTGTGGCTTGTTACACTGTTATACAGTCCTTGTCTCAGACTGTAACAGACTGTTGTTAGAAACAGTGATGTGTTTGGGAATACTGAAGTGAGCAAACTGAATAATGCCAAGTAAACTTTGTCTGATTCTCACAAGAGGCATTAAATTTTGTAGCAAAAGGTTCCAGCCCCATCTTTGTTGTCTTGTACTGTGCAAAATTTCCCAATTCTTAATAAAGTAAATATGTAGGCAATCAATTCCCTCATGATAGAGCTTACAATTCAAACATTTTCTAGATGTCAAACAGCACAGTAAGAAGCAATATTTATAAACTTACAAGAGATCCATACCTGAGCAGGAAAAAGTGTTCATCTAATTCCTACTTCTTCGGTGGAGGCAGTGGAGGAGATCTCTGAATCCATTTCGCAAGTGGGAGGAGACATTTAGCTACCTTGACACCATTTATTGCTTGAGAAGTCATTCCCGTTCTTCTCTAGCTGACAGCTCTGAATACCTAGAGTGGGTGGGCTTATGTATTATCACTTGCGTTAGAGTATTGTTTGGCTGGCAATTTTTTTTTTTTTAAATATGCAAGAAGAGAAAAATCCATATAGACTGCTGAATTTAAGCTTCAAAACTTCTTAGCTGGAAAATAAGGATCAAGCTAGAAAAGAGATGAGTTAATAAGAATGTAATCTGACTATTTTTTAAAAGGGACTCTTTGATATTGCACTGTTCCTGTCTAACTACTTTCTAGCTGCTCTTCTGGAATTCTGATTTTAAGCTAATTGCTTTTTTTGGACTGCTTTTCAGCAGATTTGCCATCTGATCCAGCTTTTCATCTGGTGAGAGAATGCTCATGCAGAGACCTTGCCTAATGTGTTGATCTTCAAAAATTTGTTATTTCTCAGTTAACTTAATTCTGTTTTACAGACAGGTGACATTAAGATCTTTGGATTAAAAAGATTTTTCTGTAGAGTGGCTGAAACTTACAAAACTTACTGTTTGAAGCTGAGGCCTTACTGTTGTACTGTAAATGATGACTTGTTTTTTGTGTGTTTTTTTTTTTTTCCCCTTCCCTTTAGCCGTGCTGTACATCTTCAGATTCTTGTTATGTGAATAGGATTTTGAATGCTTAGACCCTTTAAAAAACACTTGTGTTGTCAATTTACTCTTATAAAGCAACAATAATAGAGACAACAGTAATGTTTGATTAGAGGAGGTTTCTGTTTTGACTTCCCCAAATTTTTTTTTAAGGATACCAACAGAAATCTAAGACATGTTGACCGTTTGCTAGGACAATACAGAGAATACAACAAGGAACAAACCGAAGCAATAGCAACTGTAAGCACCTTTCAGTTTATCTTAACTTCTTAAATCTTTTCTGCTAATAGCATTCATAGCTGAAAACTTGGTAGTAATGGACAGAATATGTCAAGAGTAAAGTGGGTGTAAACAGAAACTTTTAGTGTTTATTTGAGCAATCTAAATCAAACTACAATAATATGTTATATAATGAAACTCTGACAGGTTTTGTAGTTTTATAACTTATTTGATGCTTATAAACCAGAAAAGTAGTTATGTTAAGATGCTGTACCAAGTACAAGGTGCGTAGCTGCAAGACATTATTAGGGAACATGTTTCTTTTGCATGAGTAAGTGATAAGATAAAAGCTGAATTACAGCAGGGAATGAGATTGTGATCATACTGATACAGTTTTTTTCCTGTCATTCTACAACAACTGCGGAATCTGTTGACCAGCTTTCTCTAAATTGCAGAAGGGGTGAAATTCTTGTAAATATCAAGCTTCTACAAATTTGAAAACAAGTGTCTAGACAGAGAAAGTAAAACAAATTAATGCTGGTAGGGCAAGAGAGGTTTATGACTTGGTTACAAACAAACTGCAGCAGGTCCTGCCTTGAAACAGGTGAGATGTAGGAATATTTTACATGTGCAGTTAGAGAGAAAGAGAGAAAAAGCAAATATGTAGAAAAGAAGGCTTGTTCTCTTCAGACAGCTTCCTTTCTAAATCAGTATGCACAAGCTCCTCATGGAAGTATTTGGGAGTATTATATGCCTCTCAGTTTTTCTTCTGTTTGAATGCTGTGCGTGTCTTTGTAAGCTCCACTAAAGTATTGAATTGGTGGAATTTCTGGTGGACATTGGAACCATTTAAAGTTGTCTGTTTTTAACAAATGCTGATACTACATGTAGTTCAACATTGTTATTCTGGAAAGATTTTCTGTTAGAAACATCAAGGTGAGACATCACTCAGATTTAGTTTTACTTAACGGCCGTTCTTCTTAGTCATGTTAGGTGGCTTTTGATTATGGCTGAAGTTGAGGAGACATCTAGAGACTCTAACCATCTCCTGCTTAAGTTTTAAATAATGGAGTAAAATCAGTCTTATTGGTAAAGACAGCATGTTTCTCTGAGTTCCTGTTCCCTTTCTGAAGCAGAACTTTCTACTTGCCTAGAACAGGTGTTCTGTGTGTGGTATGTGGGAGGAAGCACCTGGGATCAGGGAGTAGTGAATCTGTTTTCCTTCTACAATAAATATTTAAGAAAAACTTCAGTAAGTTTCTCATTTGGATGGTGATGTGTTGGGGTTTTTAATGCAGTGATAGTTTGTCAAGTGTTTCTACCATGTTAGACGAGATTGTTTATCTAGGAATATGTCGCTCCAAATGGAATATGCGTTGAAGTGCTGTCAGTTATGCTGAAGATTGTAATATCCGACTCTTGAATTCTTTGTGATCTTTTCCTTAAAGACCTTGTTCAGACTATTCTATAGCATATTTGCATTTATGAATTAGTGACTGTTGGGGAGATATTTTCCATTCTAATTTATAAATTGGTCTCACTACACCACTTTGAGTTCCCCGGTGTCTGTGGTGAATCAATACAAAACTTGCTACATAACTTACCGAGTCAGGAAGTTTTGCTGCTCAGAGCTTTATTTCAGTGTTGCAATTGTTGATTCTGTAGTAGTGGGAACATTGTACTCTCCATATGTGCTCTGTTCCAGAGCAGTGATATTCTGCTGCTTACTTCACTGTTGGTCTGTGATTTTGTTATGTCCCTGGAGGACAAGAGTAGGGGAGAAAAGGTTCTGGTCTGCTCTTTGGGGTGGGGAGGAAAGAATGTTTTGGGGTGTGGTGTTTTTTTTTTTTTTTTATGTGAGCTTTGGAGAGGTTTAAAAGTAATTAGGCTTTAAGAGAGATCTGTTGGTTGTTTTTTTTAAATTTTTTTTTTTTTCTGATGGCACTGGTGTTTATCTCTTAAAACAAATGAGAGAAAAAAAACCCCAAATTGTAGGATAAGGTTGTTAATTCTGGACACTGTCATGGTTCTTTGTTTAGAAAAGTAAAAATAATTAAAAATTCAGCTGTCTAGTTTCATGTAGAGAGGATGAAAATGAGTCCTGTAAAGCTAAAGCATGCAAACTGAGCACCTGTAGCTTAATTTAGAGTTTTTATTGAACTATTAAAGATGCAAGGTAAGTCTTTGACAGAGTCAAGTTAGATTTGAAAACTGAGTTATTGCCGTTCTTTCTTGTATCCTCTGGCATTTTCATGATTTTATTTTTAAAGTTTTATCCTTTTGAATACAAAGTGATCTTTTGTTACATTACATGCATTGTTGTATCTTTTTCCCTCAAGTAGCCCCTGTCTTTTTGAGAAAGCATTAGAAAATCCTTAAGGTTTTTTCAGAGTTTCTTAGTGATAATGAAGTTGTTTTAATAATACCGTCTAAAGAAAATGTAATGCTTTAAAAAGAATTTGAACAACCATTGAAAGATTTAGAGAAGATTTAAAGTAGTGTTTTATGCTTTGGGAAAAAAATGCCACCCAGATAGAGATCCAACACAATGTGTATAATTCTGCAAGAATAAAGCAACGATGTAACCATTGTGTACAAGCTTGTGTTAGGGAGAGGAAAGGTGAGCCTTTAGAAATTGGTGTTTTGTGGCTTGTCAAATAAAGGTTTGAGAAAAGCAAGTGGCTAAGAACCAAAGTTAGCAAATGTGGTCTTAGAAAATAACATGCAAGTTTGAAAAATGAGGAACTTATTTAGGAATGTAGTTAGTTCTGAATTCTTAAGTTGGGAATGGCTGCCTTTTTCCTGGAAGTGTAACTGCTAAAAGAAGGTCTTGATGTAAAGCTGCTTAGTGAAATTTGATAGCTGTATGTCAAACTGATTCCAGGTAGGGCTGGTAGAAAAATTTCAACTAACGGAAGTTTCTTTGAAGTTGTTTTTGAGATTTTGTAGGGCTGTTATTGAGCATTGCTGGCAAATAGGTCTTGTTTGGATTGTAGGAGTCATACTGCTCTTTGGAGTTTTCCTGATGTGATGCACCATTTTTTTGTAGAAACTTAGTATATGAAGCTGCCAATGTTGGAATCATGTTTTGCTATAGTTATGGGAATGCGGCATACGAGATATGGAAGAAAAGCTGTTATTAATTCATAGCTATATTTGGCTTAAAATAGTTTTGATCTTCTTAATGACTTTTTAGAAAAATAGTGTTCTACATGCATTTTTTTTTAATCAGTGTGTGTTTATATTTCAGTAAATTGTAATTTCTCTGCAGTTAAAAGAAACATTGGAACAGTCTATAGGTCAATTAAGGAGCCAACGATTAACCCCAAACTCTGGAATGAGAAGTGCTTCTCTTTCAAGCTTATACCCTAGTGACCTGAATGGAGAAGGAATGTCAGGTAAAATACTTAAGGTGCTTGAGCGTACTTAAATTATGTCATATTGCAGTTGTATGGAAAGACGAAATCAAGAAGAAAAATGTGTAAAAATAGTGTCATGAGTAGTCATCATTGATTACTTCAAAGAAATTCAGTTTAGAAATTTGGACGACCTGCATTAAGGTATGCAGTTGCTTATCTGGTAAATTCCTATAACTTTCTGTTACATAATCTTTTCTGCTGATATCCCGAGAGATCTAAATGAAACATTGATTCTTTCAGTACAGAAAATTCCTTGTCCACTGCCTGAGTTATAGGTACATACAAGTTAAAGCTAAATCCAAAAGATATTGCAGATTCTGAAGCTTGCTTCACAGCAAAAAGGGAAGTTAAATTTTAAATGCATCGGATTATGGATATGTGGATGAAATTATGTAAGGCTGAGTGGAAAAGCAAAAATAGAATCAATGTATAACCTACAGAAAAATAGTTTTTCCTTGTATGTCTCTCTGAAAACTCATTATATTGTAGGAAAAGGTGTGTTTGGGAGGAGTATTCCTTCCAGAGGTAGCATTTAATGTATTTTAGTAGAAAGCTCTAAAACTTTCATTTTTCTAATGTAAAAACTGGGAAGTACTGTAGTTTGAAGCTATAATAGATCCGTGTGGAGGAAAAGCTGTTGCTTGGGCAAATAAAATTTGAGGAAAAAAATATCTGTTCCTTGGAGGAACAAAGGAAGTCTCTTTCTTACCCACCACATACAGGTATTTCAGAAATATATAAAATGAAGAAGAATCCTGGGAAGAGCTAAACAAGAAGTATGCCTGTGCGTTTTATATAACTTTAGCAGTTGTTTTGTCTGTACTGTGATCTATAAGGATACTGACAAGATGAAACACGTGGGTTTCGTGAAGCAAAAGGAAAAATTTCCCATACAAAATTTTATCTTCCTTCTTATTTTTTTATCTCTTATCTCAAAGGGAACCGCCACTTCCTGCCTACTTCTCCTCTCAGGGATTATGGAGACTCGCAGGGCAATAAACATCGAAGGTCTAGATCTGCAAGTGTTCGATTTGTCAATGACGCAGATAATTTGGACCAGGTACAGAGCACTAATGGGAATTGCTTCCCCAAATAGGCAATGTGTGATCACCAGGCTCTTTGCTTTTACATCAAATGAAGTTATGCTGATGATTCAGCTAAGAATGTTTAGACTGTGAAGTGTGCTTTTAATGTTATGTGCCATTCTTCACTAGGCGGTCAGCTCTTGTATCTGTGAGTGTCATGAAGTTTTATGCAAATCTATCATTATAGAAAAAAAGATGCAGATGTTAGTGATATGAAAAGGAGTATATGAAAACTATCTCCGTACTATTTAGGCCACGTGTGAGAGAAAAATAATCTCTGAATATGTAATTAACATTCACCTACGTGCTGAAATCCAGTGTGGCTATAAAGGGGATTGTTCTGCTTTAGTTAATGGCACAGGATCGTAGTGCTTTTGCCGTTTACTTCAGTGTAGCCTGGGCTGATTTTTGAGCCAACTAGTTCTCCATTTTAGTTCTAAGTCTAACCTGTGAGTAGGATAATTTGACCCTGTACTTCAGGCAGATGATGTGAGAAGGATAGGAAGTGGATGACACTGGTGATTTTCATACCCTACAACTTGTGTCTACTTGCAGACTCTTCAGAAAAAATGAATTAATTCCTTTAATGGATAAGATTATAGGTTTTCTATATCTGGATAAGATTATAGGTTTTCTGTATCTGATGCGCAGAGAGGAGATTTCAGTACCTCTTTTTGCTCTGTCAGACAGAGTGGCTAGACCTGCTTGAGTCAATCCCTCTGTGTGGACTGATTTGTCCAGGAGAAATGTGTTACGACTAATATTAAAACAGCTGGTTGTAAGGTGTTCAAGTTGAGTTTATTAAATAACTCTCAACTTACAAATAATTAATTTTAAACTTAACTACAATGCATTGTCTGAGTTGACTTTTTAGGAAGTCTCAGTGCTACAGAAATTCCTAGACCCCTATTCCTTCCTCCCCAAGTGTCAGCATGGAACATAATCCTTGGAAGGAAATAATGTTATATGGAAATCTTTCCTCCTAAGCTTCCAGAAAGCTTAGAATATTCAGAAGTAGTCTAAAATATTTCTATAAATATCTTTAAAATTTTATGTGAGAGTTCCTGCAATGCATAAAAAATTCCTAGTTTATATTATGTAACAATGTAAGCAAATAGATTATTTTCTGTTTTGATGCTAACTGCTGCTTTATTCATTATTCTTGCTTTTCAGTGAGTCATTAACTTTTGTAAGTGCTTTGAGAAATGGTGAGCTAGAAGTAATGATTTATCATGACCATAGGTAGAAATTGGGGCAGAGAGAAAGCAGTACTGCTTAACTAAAGCTTGTGCTTTTTCTTCTTTCTGTAACCACAGTCCCTTTATTCCCCTTGTGACTGCTCTTAGCTGAGATGGTTTTCCAGCTGAATGGGTTTTTAACGCGTTTGAGTCTCTCTCCTTCTTATGCTCATGCATTCTGAAAATATGCTGTGTTTTTCAAAGTCTCTTGGATCAGGTTGAAATTCCTGGTTAGTCGTGCAGGGAATATGGTAGTGCCTGTGTTTGCATGTTGAGGGCAGTCAACTGAGCTGTGGAAGATCTAGATTTAAGTCTTGGGTGTAAACCGGGATTTTTCATAATGACGGTCCTGGCCACTGAGCTGTTGACAGCAGTAGGACGGATTAACCATCACTTTTTATCCCACGAAGGATGGATGACCTATTGCTTTTTATATTTGCTCCCTTGAAAACTTTGACTATAAGTTGGGGGCCTGCTGAGTAGGGGAAATGGGAGGTTTGACAGAGGGAAATAGATGTGGGTTTTTGTTTGGTGGTTTTTGTGTTGTTTTTTTTGTGTTTTAAGTTCTGAAAAAAGTATTCTAGTGGAGTATGTAGTCTTGGGCAAGGTAAAATACCTTTCCTCAGTGCTTTGCTAGTTCCTGAATACATCATAGTGTTCTACTTGTTCAATTCCAATTTCATATGCCATCTTTTTATAGTAATATATGTAGCTGGGCAGAACTTCGTTCCAATTAGGCTAACATTTATTAGCAGCAAATGTGTCTCTCCTGACTTAACAGCTTCAGATCTTTCAACTTGCTTTGCATTAGGTTAAAAAGATGGTGCAGTGTCAGGTAACTGCAATGACCAAGCTCCGAATCATCTTAAAAAAACCCGCATAATTGGGAAATCTGGTTTAGCAAATAATGTACTGAAAATTAAACTTCAGTGAGCAAGTGTTATGAAGGGTTGATTGAAACAGAAACATGCAAGCTTCATCCACTCATCCAGGCTCATCTGCAGTTCATAGAATTTTGTTATTTTTATCTGCTTTATTTTAAAAAGTGTGTGTGTATATATGTATTTTTGGAATATCACAGAAAAAAGTGTTCTGAAGCCATGGCTTAATTTTTGTACTTTAATTTACAGCTGCATTCTTTCCACCAGTCTCTTCGAGATCTCAATAGTGAACATGTTCGCCTAGGAGATGACATCAGTCGGGAGCTTTCAAGAAGAAATCGGTATAAACAGAATATAACTTCATGTGAAGAATAGTGTTGAAAAGAATGGTTATAATTTTAAATAATTCTTGAACTCCTTTGTTCTTTTGTATTTAAAAAAAATAATTTTGGGGAGAGTGGGGAACTGCACAACATGTAAATGAAAGCAGTATTATGAACTGATGCTTGTTCCATGTCATCTTGTGCAGTATTTATAAATGTAAAGAACATCCATCAATTCTGATTTGTATAGTATATGTGGCTTTTCCCCCTTTTTTTAATATATGGACAAAATGACAAGGACTTAGGAATTTCTCCTATTACAACTTTGCTCTTTTTTTTTTTTTTCTTGGTACTGGAGTCTCTTAGGGAAAGCTTTTACGCAGGCCATAATGTTTTTTTAAAGTATATACTGTCTGAACATATGGTGCTTTGTCTAATAGCAATAACAGGAATTAGTAGTAGGAACTAGTACTATTCAAAAGGACTTGTAGATGTGCTCATAATTTTGTACTTGTTGGCCTGATACCTAGACTTTCAAACTAGATGCTCCGTTATCTTCACTTGAGAAATGGAAATACTTTTTATCATTAATTTTCCATTTGAGTCTGGTCTCTAATTGTGTTAGGAATTTAGAGGCTGTACAATGAGTTGAATTAGCATAAAAATCCAGGAGACTGTTGCTGCTTAAAATTGTCACAGTTGATATTTAGTTTTTGCATGGTCGAATATTGTCTTACCTATATTTTTCTGTGAAGGACTGATGCTGAATTAAGAAAGACTCTAGAAGAATTGTCTGAAAAGCTCACTGAGTCCCAAAGACAAGAAACGGTGAGTGTGACTAATATGAAAAGGTAGTTTATATTTAGTATTCTAAGCAGAATGTGGACTTCTAGTTTAATGTCTGTGTTGGTAATCAGAACCACGTGTTAGTACATATATCTGAACATGATCTTACCTAGGCTACTATAGGTTGTTATAATGTTACCCTTCTATAATGAAATCAGTAAGAGAAGTTTTGTGTTTTAGGTGCTTCTTTAAAGTAAAAGTGAGTGTTTTACAAGTGTATATGTAGTGAATTTTTCTGTTTCAAGATCCACGGTCTTGGTGAAAGCTGCTTTTTAACTTTGAACATTGGTTTGAACATTATAATACTTGTTGAAGATACCTTTTGAAAGATACAAGCTTTCCCATGTTACGATGGTGAATAATGTTGTTTCCTCTTCATCCCTCCCTCCTTGTCTTTTTCAATCCTTATCATCTGTGCAGCGTAATGGGAGGAGTCTCTTTGGGTTGCATTCTTCTCTGAAGGCTTTGTGACAAGTGTAACAAAGGCAGGGCAGCCATGATAGTGTCGTTTTTTGACTCCTGTATCTGCTGGAAGCAGACTAACTGCAGTCTGTATTACTTAAATATGAAAGAGATCTTTTCAGTGATGTCTAGCCAAGGACAAGGGACAACGGGCACAGACTGAAGCATGAGAAGTTCCATCTCCATAGCAGATCTCAGAATTACAGATGGAAGTCAAACAGCATATTGCTGTGGGAACAAGAGAGGTTGAGAATCTCCCCAGTAGTTAGGAGGTGAGAATCCTGTAGGTAGTTCTCAACTCATAAAACTTGAGTGTATGCTTTGTGTGAGTATTAATATGGTATCAGTAACAATGCTGACTTTTCAGAGCATGTGTTGTGTCCTTATGAAAATAAGTGATTCATCTTGCCCTAAAATTGCATGAATTGGTCCTAAATACTCTGTCAAGGGCTTTAGTGATGTGTTTGTCACTGATAACAATACTGTTTGCACAGACCACTTGTTGGCACCGGCAGACTTAATTGCACTTGTGTAAGTTCCTGACGCTGGGTGAAGTTGATCAGAGATTCAAGAGACTATAATCTATCAGTACCAGTTATATTCTTGTTATGATAGAATCCATCAATAGAGGAACACTTGCCTTGTCAACCTTCCTAGAAAAAGATCACAGGCTGTATTTGTTAGAATGTTAGCTCTGCTTTCTCCTAATAGCCTTGCAGGATAAAATAAATTTATCTGATAAAGAATTCTTGATACTTACAAATCTTGAGTTTTTCTTGTTGTGGCCTACTTCTTAGTATACTAATTTTTTTCTTTCATGTACCAGGAAATTAGCAAACTTGGTAAATTTTAATTGAAATTGTTCTCAGGAAAATAGCTGCTGCAGCTGGCTTCAAGTACAATTGTTCAATGCCTTTGAATGAGAGAAATAAACATTCCTCCTCAATCTGCTGGAGTGCTGGCAGCCACTGTCTTTTCATTAATGAAAGAAATAATTAGCTCTTTGTGATCTCCTGTAGCAGAATTTCAAGATTTGAAATTGAATGTTATGACTTTTGACCTGAGAAGCAAAAAATGAGAGATGTGAAGTGTAACAAGGAAGCATTCTGGAGTTTGTTAATGATAAGGGAAATACCAGAAGTCGTCGTCTCTTAGTTGGGAGAGAACATTGTCATCCAATAAAGCTGTAAAGCTGAAGTGTTTAATGACATTCTTCTAGTGAAGACACAAATGCTGCAGTAAGCTTCAGTGACGTGATTTTCATGTGTGGGACTAGTAAGACTTTAGCTTGGATATTCTGCTTGTTGCTGCTTATTACCTTCAGAAAGACCATTGGCCAAATGGAGAGAAGACCAGAAAGAGGACAGAGGAAGAAATAAAAAAGGCCACTGATTCAAACACTTCCTTGAAAGGTTAAAACAATTGCAGGGGTTCAATTCGCAGAAAAAAATATGTGGTTAGGAAAGATCTGGCTATGTATGATGAATGGTCAAAAAGTGGATGTTTAGTGAACAATGTTAGAATAAAAAGGCATCTCATGATAATTCTGCACAATACTAGTGTAATCACTTGTGGCTTGTGAGTTTCTTGGTCTGGAATTGATCTCTGTACTTTCTGTTACTTAGTAATCCCTCTGTGGATTTCTTTTCTGGAACTTGTTCCATCTTTGTTAGAACTTGCATATCTTCATCTTTTTAGTCCTATAGCAAGGAGTTCTCCAGATAGATTGCATATTGTGAGAGGAGCTGCCACTGCTGTGGTGGTTGGGTTTTTTCAGTTGTGTTGTGTGTGTGTGTTTGGTATGTTCCGATTGGTATCTTTGGTTTGTTTTTTTTTGTTGTTGGCTTTTTTGTTGTTGTAGGTTGGGTTTTTCTTTTAGTACAACTGTTTTTTCATCCCTAATTTTCATTGGAGGAGATTGTTCAGTTTCAGAGGCTTTTCAGAGGATTCTCTTTCTCTTCAGGCTGAAGAATTCTGACATGCTTAATCGCTTATTATACCAAGGCAATTCCATACCACTGAAAAAGCCTAGCAGTAGCAACGTTCTGCACTGCTGCTTTTCCTGGGCTCTCTGATACTAGCTCTGGATCCTTTGCCCTTATTCAAAGCCTAATGATCTACTGTATGGACGTTAAGAATAAACCCAACTCTAATGGTGAGTATAGCAAAGCACGAGATTAGGGTGTGTGTAGAAGCTGTGGTCTGTTATTGTAGATTTTTGAGATTTTTTTAGTACCTATGTTTAGGAATTCTTCTAATGATATTATTTAATTCAGAATTGATTTCTCTTTGGTGAAAGTGAGTTGGGTAGGGGAAAATACTTTTTTCCTTACAACTTCCTTATGCAAAGTTGTGCAGGATTTTGGATCCTTAGTGCCTTTATCACTTAGCTTTGGAGTGTTTTTTTATCACCTCCAACATTGCCATCCTTGTATTTGTATTCTGTTGTATGATTCTGGGCGATAAATTCTCAACTTGAAACCTTAATAATTTGACAGTATGAGTTCATGGTAGAAGAAATCTTTTCAGTTCAGTGTCCTTAAGTCTTCATTTCTGTAGGGACATACATCCAAATTCTTACAGCTGTTCTGTTCAGTATACTCAGTGCTCTTTGAAAATTACTTGTATATAGATGTGCAGTGATAAAAGTCTAGTCACCGCAGTTGTTCAGGGTCACTAGTTCAGAGTTTATTTTTGTTAGAGGCTACAATTGTTAGAGCCTTTTTGATGCTGAATCTGAATATTTTGAGCCAGAAGACACAATCAATGCCCATTAATTTTACCTTTATAGGGAGCATTTTCTACCCCAGTATAAAAAGCAGAGGACATCTGAGGTCGTGACACAGGCATGAATAGATGCCTGTTTCAAATCAAGCACTCTCCATGGCCTTGTACTTGAGAATCTATGTGCGGTTTTGGTATAAAGACTGCAGGTTCTACGACTCTCTCTCTGTATCAGAATCTCTTACTTTATCTAGACATTTTGCAAGATGCCTTTTTTCTTGAAAGAGTTTGGATGTTTGCTATAGCAATGTCCATATAGACCTATAAACAATTGAAAGACTGTTTACTTACTTTATGGTTATATAAGATAGGACTCTTGGATATTTTGTTGCAATCTCCTGGTATAGAAGCACGTCACAAATAGCACAAGAAGCTGATCTTTATGCATAAAAAGCAACTGCACTGAAATACAGATTTGTTCAAATGAAGTAGATGCTTAATTGAGATGGTGCTGTTGGAAGGTTAGTGTAGGCTGTGTCTGTGGGGAAAATGACAGCAATGTCAAGTGAAATGCGTTTCGTGGAGTTAATGCAGTTACGGTATCTGAGAGCCAGGATTACTGTCAGATAAGAAACTGTCCTTGAGAAGATCTGATATAGGGATTTTTGACATTGCACAGGTGACTTGTAAAACGCATGTCATACATTATCATTTGCCATGAGGGAAAAGTTTAATAATATTTAAAGTGACATCTGTGAAAGAATTTTGCTATTTTTGTCATTTTAATACTTCTGTTTAAAATCTGCATTGATGATAAAATAGATCATAACAAGAAAGACAACAAAAATCTGTTGAAATAGATTTCAGTCAGCAGGACGTGCACTAGAAATAACAATGGAAAGCTGAAAAGTGGGAGAGAAATTCAGGAAGTAGGATGTTGTCCAGCATCTTCCACAATATTGTATTACTGCATGACTTAAATGTCACCCTGGTTTTAAACAGTACATTCTATTCTTTGTTTAATTGGTGGTGGGGGAAATTTTTGATAGCCTAATGCATTTTCATAGATGTTGCTGCTACCTGAAAACTTTACACAGAGACACGGCTCTTAATGTCATGATTATCATTCAAGTAGTCTGTTGCTAAAAGTACATCCTTGAAATCACATTCTAATGTGTTGTGAATGCGATAATTTAGTGTAGAACCTTCATATTCCTTGTACTGAATCGCTTCTACTAAGGCTTTCGATAAGATCCAGAGGACAAGATGTGTACTTTTATATAGAAGTGCTGTCTCAAGTCAGGGTCATTTGGGATAAAGAAAGAGAAGTGAGTATTAGAGTTTCTTCTGCATGTACTAATTAACTTAACTACTTCTGTTTTTTCTTTTTTTTTATCCTTATTGTTGTGTGTCACAGGCTCAGTGACAAAAAGGAAGGTGAGAGAGGCTACAAAAGCATGGAACAATTCTTGTGGGAGCTGAGGTCTATGCTAGCGTAGACTGGGTAGATGTTATGTTGGGAGAACTACACACATTTTTAAGTGGTGCATTAACTACTTTGTGGAGCAAATAAAGAAATGTTCCAGAAGAAAAAAAAAAAACACAACAAAAAACCCAACACTTGTTTGTTATAAACAGGAGTCCCATGCACGGCTTTTAATCTGTGAAATATTCACCTTGTAGCAGTGACTAAAACAAATTTACTTTCGGCATCACTACTGGAGCAAAAAAGTTAAACCTTTTATGCTTTCTCACCATGATACACCTCCAAAGTCCCGTGATGATTTCTTTGCATTATTCTGACTTCACTGCTAACTTTATTTTCTTATGATTCCAACCCAATAATTTTTTTTAGAATGCTAAATAGGCTAATACTTAATTTCAGACTAAATGCATGTAGTTTGCTGACAGCCAAAATACAGGAATAAAGGCTGAGTTGTCCTTGTTTCCCTAAATGCGGTATTTATGAGATCACCTCTGTCTAGGGTCTTATTTTCTCGAAACCCCTCACAAAGTCTAAAAATAATTGACATCTCTGTACCACTGAATGTTTGAATCTATTGGCCATTTTCAGCTAAGTTGTGGGGAGGCTAGGGAATGAGGAGCACAGATGAAAGACCATAATCTCCAAAGTACTGTTTTTTATAAAGTAGGCTAAAAGTAGTGTTTATGAGGCTGCCTTTGTTTAATCCTCTTTTTCAGGATTAACGTTAATTTGATGTTTCATAGTAAAGCATTTTGTGTACCAGAAAATACTTTTCCTTTTGAAGAAATGTTAACCAAAGTGGTACCTATTCCTTTATCCTAAAACAACTTTCTTTAACTAATTGTCAGCCATTCTGTATGCCAAGCTCTATCTTACAAAAAATTTGAGGGAAAAAAATGATTGCTTTAAGGGATCAATTTGCTCATAGTCTAAAGTTTCTTCTTTGTTTACTGTGTCTTTTGTTAGTTCATACGTATTTGGAATAGTTTGAGGTGGCAAATTTTTTATTTATGAAATGACTGATTACTTGCAGAAAAAAACTCAGTATTTGGAGGAAATGAGAGTTAAGCAAGTATTCAAACATATTCTATGCAAAGATTCTTAAAGTAACAGTTGATGACAAAGTGTAGGAAGTACAGCAATATATCTGTTTGGCTGAATTAGACGCTCCGAATTTACTTCAGACACAGAGAAAGAACTCAAAGTGGAAACTAAATTATATTAATAAGAACAGTCATAAAAAGTAGTGTGGATATATCAGAGTAGAAAATCCATGGTGTTTGCACCAACAAAGAGACATGAAGAGCAATGATGATTCACCTGTAAATACATCACCACTTCTCAGGGAGACCAAAGCAGTTGGCGTGTTCTTGCAGAACAGGGGAAACTACTGACACACTCTGCCAAGAAAGTCGATTCCTGTTTAACACCCTTTTAACATTGTTACCAACAAGTTAAGCTGCAAGTTAATGACCAGCAATGAGATTGTAAAACCCTAGCTTAAAATACTGGTGGAGGAAGGAAGGCATGTAAAATATATTGAAGTAACTTGGTGCAGATTAGCTAAGAAACTTAAATAACTGACTGAAGTGATCTCAAAACCGCCAGCTGCTGTGTTGGAGTATTCCTGGGCAACTGTGGGGTGAGTTAGGAAAAAAATGTTTTTGGAACATTGAAAAAGGGCAAATCTTGAAAAAGGAGAAAATAGACTGATTAGTTTTCCAGAACTTGATTTGTAAACATCCAAAAGCAAACAAGAAACCTAAGTAGCAGACAGCACAGATTTGTCAAGAAAAATTGCGCTCATATCGTCGAAGGAATTTACAAGGATGAAGCAGTAGTTTTCTATATCTTGATGAAAGCTTTTTTTGGGTTTTTAGACAGAATTTCATGTACTGTTCTAATAAGATTTTCAGTAAAATATGGTAAAATTGAATATAGTATAGAATAAACACACAGCTGTCCAGACACATGTGTAGCTAGTAAAGTGTTTGCTATTAAAATTAGAGGAGTTAGTGAAGTCGATTTTATATGTTGGTGTTATCGATCTGATGATCTCTGAAGTTTTTATTGATAGTCTAGATGATGCTGTATAGAGATGCCTGTTATGTTTCCAGGTGGACTTCACATATTTTGGAAAACAGAACTGAAATCCAGCATCCAGTCTTAGATGTGGCTTAGAGGATATGAGAAGGTTAATAGGTGTAACATTCAATGAGGAAGACTAAAATTGTACTTTAAGAAAACTAGGTAATTTTAGAGGCAATGGAATGAATTGTCTAGAGAGGCTGTGAAAGTTTTCTGTGAATGTTTTTGAGCAGGTTGGATAGACTTGTAGAAAAATGGTATTGATATAAAAGGTCATGTGTTTAGCCAGGCAGTAATTTTGCTAGCCTTTGAAGTCCCTTCCAGTCTCCTCTTTCTGTGCTCTGTGCAGAGAGAATACGAGCTAGCGATATACTATGTATACTAGCTATAGTTTCTGGATGGCAGGTTCATTTCCAGTAAGTTATAAGTAGGATGGAAATGTTTGGTGGCTTGTTTTGGTGGTTGTTTTTTGGTTTTGTTTTTTTAAAAGAGGATCTTTTGAAAAGGTCTGTAACTCTGAAATTTCCGTGCACCTGACAAATATAATGAATGCATCTTTTTCAATACCTTGTTAGAAATAAGGTAACAGTTGTATTCTGGAGGGAGTTGAAAGAAGTCAGAAGTAAGGCAACTCACTTGATGTCTTGCAGTTAGTACAAAGTTACTTTCTTACTCATTCTGCCTTAGTGACAATTTGCAATGAAATCTGAAGTTTGCAGGAAGCTGAAGCCTGCCTAGGTGCTGCCTCATGTCATGTCATCTGCTGTACATTCAGTGAACTAGACCCATGTCAGTGAGGAAGTCACTGACCTTTCCTTTTGAATGTTGTCTCTGGGGGTGATGTTACTTTTGGATCTTTTGTCAAGTCTGAATTATAATTTTCTTTCTTAATAACTTTTGTGTTCTCGTGCTTAACGTCACTTGATAAAGATGCATCAGAGAGCTCAGAAAGCTTGTGCCTTTAGAAACACATAGCCAAGATTTTTTAAAAATGTAAAAACATGACTTTGTTTCATTTGTGCACTTTAGCTGGAGAAAATTATGATGGGTATTTCCCTGTTTTCACCAAAGATATAACAAGTTTAATGACATTCCTGCTACGTAACATTGTTTCTGTTAGCTGGAGTATTTTGTGAATTACTGAAAGTAACGCTGAGTAGTAGCTGTCAAAACGAATACAAATATGTGATGCATGTGATGTGGTCCTTATTTTTTTATTCATTAGTTCTTAGTAAGCAATCATTCTGGATTATGACTGTAGAACTTTCATAATTTTCATGTAAGAGGGTGGCTTGACGCAGTACACTTTTTGAGCATCTCCTGGTGGTTTTAAAGGAAAATACAAAATTCAAAATTGTAAGCTGACTGTTCATCTGGCTGCGCAAACAAGAAGTGTTTTCAAACTGATATATTCTATTATAAAGAAAAAGACTGTTTCATTCTTTAAACCTGATGTACTCTTGAAGCCCAGAATAGAAATGTAACCCTAATTATGTTTCTGTTGCTACACAACTCTGGTGCTCATGTTAAAATTTTCTGTCCACGCCTAGTGCTAGTAGAAGTGTGTTTAGCGGTGACAGTATAAATGAGAACTTGTTCTCTTCCACATACATCAGAAACTAGTAGTTGAATAATGTATCAAGTCTTTCTCTTTTTATCTAAATACCATTTCGTAATAGATGTATTGCTTTCTAGTAACAGTTTAAAATAATTAATTTTAAGGTAGGAAGGAAACAATACATAAATATTTCAACAATATAAATTTAACATGCTGCCCACGAGAGGGTGCTGTCTGCTAGCAGCTTGAAATGCAAAAATAAAATTGTAGTTTAAGGTTGAATTATTGTGTTTATAATCCAAATTCCTTCAACAAGTAACTAGTGTTATTTGTATTAGTTCGTACATGGATTCACAAAATATTGGGAAAAAGTCTTAAAGTGATATAATTATTTTGTGCTACTACAGTCATTCTCATGTACTTAGCTCTTGTTTACTACTTTTCACTCACAGATTTCAGAGTATGAAAGAGGCAAACACTGGTCTGTTTTACAGAGTGGAGATGTGAAAGAAATGACTCTCCGGAAGCTAATCAGGCCTGTGGCAGAGAAGCTAAGATTTTTGTATTGCAGTTTCAGGTTAGGCTGCACCACACTTGATACTGAGATATTTAGCACTTAAGTAGAAACACTACTATAGAGAAAAATATGCATATGCATAAAGGAGGATACTGCTAGCAAGATAGTAAGTCAGTTCCCTGGTCAAGTACTACGGGAGTACTCACCACTATAACTGTAGGTGTTTTCTATACCATTCTATACCGTTACATTTTTTGCCATTGTTATCTCGATATGTGATGAAAGACGCACTAATTTCCTGCGGGGTGGTTTTTTTTTCCTTTTGAAGGTATCGGAACGGGTAGAGAGAAGACTTCAGGAGATAGAACAAGAAATGCGTGCTGAAAGACAGCTTGTAGAAAGGCGCCAGGACCAGCTGGGACGTATGTCTCTTCAATTACAAGAGGTATGCAAATGAAAACTTCCTGTGTATTCATGATGAAGTTAGGAAAGTGCTGCATTTGTGAGCCTGTACCTGTCAAACTGGTAAAAGTGCTCCTGTCTTTGACATATTCTGTTAACTGTATCAGTCCAGCTCTACTTGTTTTGGTGACCAGATGATTACAAACAAAGTCTCTGTTCTTCATGATGCTCTCTTGTCTATGTTTAGGCCTTTTTGGTAACTGGCACAAACATTCTTTAAAAGACCCCACCCCCTATGCCCTCCCTCAAACCCCGAACAAACAAAAGCAAATAATTAGCTGGGTTATCTCAATTGAAACATTTTGTTTTCTAAAATGTAAACTTTCCTTGCAGTGAGCAGTTTATTTTTAATTTATAGAGGCAAGATAACTTTTCATTGCTTTTCAAACAGTTTAATTCAACAGTACCTGATGAAGTATAAAATATTGTTTAGAAGACAAATACAAGAGTTTATAGTATGAATTAAAATTGGAGAGAGCTTTTTTCTGCTTGTTTTAGGAAATCTATGAAAAATACCTCTCTCTGATTTTACTGCCATTTGGAAAATCTGTCTTAATATAGTGTAAATTTTTGTTTCACTCCTCTTCAGATATGATTTGCAATGTTATCTCTAACTATGCAATAGAATACTATAGTTGAGAAGAAATGTGCAGTTCCTTGTTTTTCACTTGTAATATTCGTGACAGTATACATCCTTTTTGGAAGGCAGTTGTTTTATACTGTGAAGTGATATTGAGGAACCTTAATTTAGACTGACACTTTGTATTTCATGTAAGGCTAGAGACTTTAAAGAGGTCATATTTAAGAAGATAAGATGCTCTTTTGATATAGATAAACAGTAATGTTTAACAAAATGCTTGTAGTGCTTCTGCTAGTATTTCAGAAAAGAGTTACTGTTTCATTTTTCCTTCTGTTGATGTCCTAGTGGGTGAAAAGAACTAGAGTGCTTGATTAGTTTTCATTGCTCTTTAATATGACTACGTTCATTTTTAGATTCTTCAGTTGTGCCTTCAGTCAGGTAGAGGGATGCTTAGTGAAATGAGTTGGTGTAATTTGATAGTGTTATATGCAGATTGGAACAATCCTTTTTTAAATTTTTTTAAAGGGATAATGACTTGTATGTGTAAAGATACATTGACGCTGCCATGGTTTCCTTAGAATGAAAACTTAAATGCGAGTGAATGAATTCAAATGTATTTCAAAGACTTTTATATGATTGGCTGTATGATCATGAGCATTCAAGCTGGATACCTTTTTTCCCAGTAGATCATCTTTTGAATTTCATGAAAAAAATGAATGAAATTCTAAGTACATCCCCAACCTTCTATTCCCCGAAGCTACCCAGCTGTAGATGATGTTTTAATCCTTTTTCCTGCAAATTCTATTTTGTTCCGTGCATATTTTTGTAAATTACTTTTCCCGAGGAATCCCTTTCTATTTAAAAGATTAATTTGTTTTGACATCAATGTTCAAAACTTCGATATATAGTCCTCATTCTCAGTTTGCAGGAAAGCACAACACCTATTAGTCTGCTTGGTAAACTTTTACTATTAGGAAATTGCCCAAGCCAAGATTCAGAGCCAATCCTGACTGCAAAACGCTTATTCCACACACCATGCATTCATGGCTGCTGCTACTTGGAGGACAATCGCATTCCTGGTGTTCGTCTCCACTCTCTCAAGCAGGGGCTTATATGACTTGTGTGATCATGCCCCTGTACTTGGCACTGGTGAGGCCGCACTTTGAATACTGTGTTCAGTTTTAGGCCCCTCAGTACAAGAAGGACACTGAGGTGCTTGAGCGTGTCTAGAGAAGAGCAACGAAGCTGGTGAGGGGTCTAGAGAAGAAGTCTTATGAGGAGTGGCTGAGGGAACTGTGGCTGTTTAACCTGGAGAAGAGGAGGCTGAGGGGAGACCTTCTCGCTCTCTACAACTACCTGAAAGGAGGTTGTAGTAAGGCAGGTGTCGGTCCCTTCTCCCAAGTGGCAAGTGATAGGACGAGAGGCAATGGCCTCAAGTTGCATCAGGGCAGGTTCAGATTGGACATCAGAAAATTTCTGTAAAGGTTATCAAGCATTGGAACAGGCTGCCTGGGAAAGTGGTTGAGTCCCCATCCCTGGAGGTGTTCAAAAAACAAGTAGATGTGGCCCTTTGGGATATGGTTTAGTAGGCATGGTGGTGTTGGGTTGATGGTTGGACTTGATGATCTTAGAGGTCTGTTCCAACCTTAATGACTCCATGTTTCTTTGATTTCTACGATTTAAAATAAATAAAATAAAATTCCTAATAAGAATAATTGGATTTTGTGTAAAGTATCTGATGTCATTTGACTTTTGACTTTTTTCTTGCTGATCACCCATCACTTCGTGGTAGCCTTTGCCAGAAAGATTGCTTGATAGATGAGAGAATTTTCAAGAACTGAGATTCGCAGAGATTTCAGTGTGGAAGGTTGCTTATTTCTTGACTGCCTTACAATTGAAGCATGACTACATTGTACAGCAAGAACAGCAACTTAACACATATGACATTACTGGCTTTATTCCTTATTATGAAATATGTTCTTTCATGCTGCTTTGATACTCAGCTATTGCAGATGCTATTCTCAAGTCTGCAAGAGTCTCATCAGTGCATAACTTTGATCTTTCCTGGGATATTGTCACGTTAAAAGGGGTAAAAGAGTCTGATAAGTGTCAAAAGGAAAGCCCTTCTCTTGAGTCAGGAGGTTCAGAGCAGACCCACATTCTAAACTGTCTCTGAGAGGAGTCTAGGTGTGGCTGGGTCTGCTCCTAGTTCTGGACTTGGTCAACAGTTTATGTCTAAAGGGTTAAGTGTATAGCCACTTATCAGATTCAGCTTGCCTGTCAGAGCCCTTCCAAAGACTTTCACTGAAACAGTTTCGCAAAGTTAAACAATAGGTAATTTATTCAAGCGACAGGTATCATACACAGATTCGGGATTGCCATTGATAAATGCACTGTCTACAGAAGTTGAGCTCAAGGTAATGCGCTTTAGTTAACAGTGTGTTCCCGGGGATACGTCTGATAGTCAGAGGTGCGACTCTGACCAAGAAGGCATCCCTTCTTGGGGGGAGGAGGAGAGGTTCAGGCCCGTTGACCCGTCTGTCAGGTAAGGTTCTCACTTGGCTCCTCCTCCCAATAAAAAGCTTTTCAAGTGCCGATTTTAATGTTTGAAAGTCTTTTGGTGAGGTGGGACTAAGTCAATTACTATGTGTTGACTGGCTCTTGGCGTGGAATGTCATGTCATCAGAAGCGGGACTCAGCAGTTTGACACACCAATGGAGCGGGCATCTTGGTGTGTGCTTCTGGGGGCCATCTGTTCTTTATCTGAAGCAACCTCTGGCTATGTGGCCTTCGCAGCACCCCACAGATCACTCGGTTTACAGTGATGGGCTATCCCCTCTTACTTCTGTCTTATGAGATAAGCGCAAGTGAGTTGCTCCATTTGTTAACTCTTTGACTCTTGACACCTGAGTCCAAGCATGTCTTTCGTCTTGCATTGACAAGTCCAGCAACGCCATTGAGCCACAGATATGATGCTGAGGACCAGCTATTAAAAAAGTTGGATCTCTTCATTCAGTACTTCCATACGAATGTGTACTCACTCAAAGATTCTTAGGGGAATGTAGATGAAAATACTCTTAATGAACACAGTCAACACAGGGAGAGACTGGTTGCCTTTTTCTGCAGCTTGGCCTTTTAATCAGCTGTTCTCTGTGGTGGCTTATATTTGGCCTGAAGTATCAGGATTATCAGAAGCAGCAGCCAGGCTGCTTTCCAGTAAAGGAGATGTCCTCCGCTGGTGAAGCATGAATACATTTAGGGGTAATCCCGAGCCAGTGAACTCTAATGAATATCTGTGCTGGTTCTCTGCAAGAAGGCTTGGAGACGATGGTAGCAATTTAGGCTCCATTTTTCTAACTTTTTTTAAAGACACTTGTCTGCAATAATAATACTAATGTGGGTAGTGATGGTCTTGGACTTTTTTGATCCCTACTCTATTTTGAGTGGGGTACTTGGATTCACCACTGTTAAGTATGCGTATGAGCAGTCCCTTAAGAACAGAATGTTGCTGATCACTAACCTGAATTTCTTTGAGGAGTTATAGCCATGTGCCCAGTTGCCCCTTGTCTTCCATTACCCATCATCTTCTGTTGCCCCTTTCTTTTAATAACTCTGGAATCGAGGACTGTGAGGACATGGTCCTCCATTTATACAAATACAACATGTTGGAGGAGGAGCTTTGAGGGGTAGACATGCCTCCTGCAGACACTGATCAGGAGAGAAAGCTTTACATCTGAGAGACTTGAAGTGTGTATGGACAGTATGTACCGAGGAATGTATCAGGAAGTAGTCTTTATAACTAATAAATGTTCCTAGGACATGGTGTGCATCTGTAGCTGAAGTTGCTGTGTGTTAGAATATACTTGAATTGCTTTTTGTACTTTTGCATACTCCAGTGAGAATAAATAATTAAATATTTTGCTGCAATTGCTATTTGGATGAAACATGTTTCTACATAATCTTCAAGAAGAGCTTTTTACTGTGTTATTCTGTTTCTTGTCCTTTGTAATTTAAATTATGAGTTAGATGGACTCTTAGCTCTGTCAGTGGCCTCAGTCTTGTGGTGATCATTGTGTGGATGTAATGTTCTATTAAAGTCTTTTTCTGTCCTCTTTTATTTCTCCCAAGATGCTTCCCAAGTAACATTACTGGAAGGAGGGTAGGGTTTGGACTGAGTTCTGAAATCCTGCCGTTTAATATGGCCTGAATGATCTACAAAGAAATGCTATTTAAAGCATTTATGGCTATTTAATGAGCCAATTTTTTCGTTAGTTTGTCTGCTATACATTTCAAACCAAACAAAATCAAATTTGACTTTTTGATTCGATCAGTAGTTGGTTTAATTAAGAAATCTTGTAAGGTTTAAGTGTTAAAAGAGTTACCATTTTTAAGGAAAAGTGCAGTGCCCATAACTGACCACTACTTGTCAGTATTCTACCGTCTTAACAGAATCATCTTCCTAAATCTCAATTATTAGATTATATTTTTTCAAGGTCTAACTGAACATGACGATACATTTGTTTTGGTCTTTCTCTTGTCTGTCTTGTCTTTCATTCTGTCTTTTGTATGACCTGCAAACTTCTTATTTGTACTGCACTGTTACTGTAATCATAGGCTGATTAATAACCAAGATGATGTTTAGTTGTATACTGACCATAAAGGAGGCTTGACATAAAATTTTGCATATTTAAATTATTTTCTCTACGTTTTTATATATCTTTTAACTTAGTGCCTGTTGGGTTAAACAGCAATACTGCAAATTAGAAAACTGCAATTAGCAAACAAAAATTAATGCAAACTATGTGTCTTCCCTTTCTTCTTTATTCTAGTTACAAACGTGTTTCTGATTAGAAAGGGGAACAAATATGTTAATCTTGCCAGTGTTACTGGCACATATCTATGGGTTGCTTTAATCAAATACATTTGTTGCGTAGACTAAAAGTATTTTGGGATTCTTCAGTGCATTTTTTTGAACATGAAGACACCATCACCTTGTACTGTTCGTTTGCATTTATACACCCATTTTCTAAAACAAGGTCAAGTATCATTCTTTTAAATGGGCTTTAAACAGCTTTTGTTGGATGTCCTGGGTGACTTTACTAATTCCTGTGCTTGGCTTCCTATATTTTGGTGAAATGAGTCTGTGTGTTCATGCTTTACATGCTTCAGGTGAACAGAATCATCTTTACAGAACACTTTGAGCGCACTGATTGTGTTGAGGCAATGACTGTAGTTATGTCTTAAGCTACTAACTTGGATAGTCAAGGAAACGTTTTTTTTCCTTCATGCAACTGGATACTTGGATTCTGTTTGCCTCCCACTGCACATACTGTGCGAGAGGCTGGTGGACTTTCAACAGAGAGTGGGGTAGACTGATAGTCAAAAGCGTTATTGAAAATTCCGGTTTTGCCTGTCTTTATCTCTGATCTTTTTAGAGAAACATAAACTTGATCTGTGCTTTGAGCCATCTCGATGTTTAATGCATCATTGATACTTGCCTCTTGGCTCTGTGCTATGCCACCTGTGGCTAATGGTTTCTGTTTTGATTGTAGCTTGTATCTGATTCTGTCTCACAACATAAGCAAGTCTCATACATATCAGTCACTGAAATATCTAGGCAGTCTGTCTTTAAATGCCTGGCTGGTATGGCTAGGTAGCAGACTCAGACCCATGCTAGCTGTTAATGTAGCAAGATAGGGAAAAAAAATTTCATTCAGATTAGGATGTGGTACTCTTTTTGCCTTGTTTCAAAATTTAGCATGAGGCTGGCCTGCATGTGTATTTCTGCTAGTATGAATATAATTCACTGATCACTCTCACTTTGAAAGAGCAAATTTTAGCTTGTGGTCTGTACTTTACTTTCAAACAACTTGGTTTTATTTAAAAAAATAAACCCAAACTCAAAGAAAAGTTAGTGGGTTTAAATTGCAGTAAAAGTTACGAATTGGAAGATTTTCGTAAGTTGGAAAGATTGACAACTGTTGTTACAGATGCCCCCACATAGTCTTCCCCATATAGAAGAAAAAATATCTGTCTAGCATGGAGTAAATTATTTTATCTATTTGAAATTTTGGGGTTTAATATACTCTGTATGGATGAGGTACGCTGAGCTGGGGTATACCAGGTATGTTAGTATGCTTAACACTGTCTTATGCTAGTGAACTCTTTAAAAAAGATGTGTAAGAGTTGCTCTACTGGGTCAAATCAAAGTTTATCTAGCCTGTCAGGGCTAAGACCCTGTTTCTGACCACCTAGGCAGTCAGTGTCGCATCTAGCTGGTCCATCCAGAAATGATGCTGTGAGGACCTCTTTATATGGAAGTTCTCTGTTTCCTTGTGGCCTCCTCCGTGCCTGCCCTCTCCAAGGTGTCATCAGCCTTCTTGTCGGCCTCCACTTGGCCAGCCTGGATGTTAATGCTTTCAAGAGGAGGATCTTGGTGCGGCAATCCTAACGACTGTAGGCCTGTTGTCATTCCTTGGTGCTTCAGCATTGCCAGGCAGAGCTCTTCTAGGCAGCATCTGCCTGCTGCTTGGGAGCCATCAAGGAGTGTGTGTTGGAACCGCTGTCCTCATCATCCCCTTCCTAGTTCCTGTTTTTGACTGTTTGACTCCCCCAACCCCTTAGTTGGAGACAATAAAAGAATCAGCTGGATCTTTACAGGATATTATTTTTTCTTTTTCTTTACCCTTTCCTTTGCCAAGAGAAACTTTACATAGAGAAACCTCTTGGTGGAGAAAAAACAAGAGTGGCACAAACCAGTGAGAATTATTTAAAAAGTAGTACAAGAAGGAGGGAAAACACAGAATTAACTTTTTCCTGTGTAGTTTCTGAATCGTCAGTAAGGGCTGATGCTTGTCTGTCTGTGAGTGACCAGATGTTTCAATTTCTTAATGACATTTTAGTTGGTTAACTGATTGCCTACCTAGCACCTACTAGAAGAATGCATGTTTCACAGTTAAAGCAGTGCACACGTGGTATGTCTAATTTAATGTAACATCACACTTTTTGTAGTATTTTGACTCTGTTATATATCAATATGAACTGCTTTTTTCTTAAAAATGAAATAGTTGTGGGCTATTTTTATGATATACAGAAAAAGAAACTGAACATCGTATTTGTAGTATTGGCAATAGGAAAGACTGCCTTTTTATTTGAACTTATTGCTCTTTATAGCCGAAATATCATTCAGTGATCCTGATAAGTTGAAATGGCATATTAATTTCTGTGGTTTCTTCTGGGAATTAGGATGTGCTACTGATGCAGAGACACACTTTTTGCCGTCAGTAGAGAAATCTTTGAAAATTTTCCTAGTATTTCCAATTCCAGCCCAGCTTTGACATTTTCCTTATGACCCTGAGATCTCTAGCAAAATCTGCACATGAAAACATGCATTTTTGGTCCTATATTAATGAAGCATTTAGTGGCAGAAACAAGGTTGGCTGTGTATAACACAGCTTCTAATTTTGCTAGTGAAAATGAAGCTCAACTGCAGTTAGTACACATCATATTTCCCTTGTAGACTGTTCTGAATGGATACTTCTGGCCATTAAAAAAAAAACCACCCTCATGCAGTAATGGCATTAGCTGAAGTCATGATCTTCTTTGATTTTTTTGTTCATGTAGCTTTTCAGAGTTTCTCCCTAGATTCTTTTTGGGTAAAATGGGAGTGTGTCAGGTCTGTGTGCGGTGTTGAGTTTTGTAGTTGAGTGGAATGATAGATTTGAATCTGTACTGAATACTTTGAGAAAAATCTTAAATATGTTAGTCTTACAGTATCTGTTTGTGAATCGGTAAGATTAAAAGCATAATTCTTTATATAGCATAATGTTTTCAGTGGCATAGTTATGATAAATATCTTTCACAATCTCAGTTCTTAGTCTAAGCTGTTCAAGCAGGGGAGTAGTCCAAACTATACTGAAACCCTGATGTTTCCTGAGGTAACGATACAAGACTGAGATAAGTATATAAATCCATTTATTTTCTCCACAAAGCTACTTTTGAAAGCAAAACTTCTCAAGCTGAATGCCTGGCTTCGCTGAGGTTGATTAGTATCTTGCCTTCTGTTTTCATAGAGTGAAATTGTTCCCCAGTATACAGTGAAGACTTTCAAAAACTGAATGAAATTGCACTAATTACAGGGATAAATTTCAGGGATATTTGTTTAAGGAGATATTCCTTTAAAATGTGAAATAAAAATGTTGCTGAGGAAGAACAGAATGGGAAAAACATTTCTTTCTGGACAGGCTATGTGCTTCTGCTGTTGTTCTGTTGTAGTTTTAGAAAGTAATGGTGGAAGGAATAGATGTATTTCATGTTATTGGATGGAAGTAAAAGGTGTATGCTATCGTCTTGTGATAATTAATTTGTGGCTAGTGTGAAAACCACTTGGTCGTGTTGCACAGCAAAGTAACGAGCTATTAACAGAGTTACTCAAATTCACAGCAAATTCTATCAGGATGGCTAGTGATCTCTCTCAGCTGGTGTTTTTAAGTGATATTTAAGATGAGGCAGTGACATTGTTGTGGCTTGAAATATCCAAACTTGGGTTGTGTAAGTTGCAAATTGTATGTGTCATTAATGTCTGTGATGTCTAATGCATTCATTCACCAGTGACTGGCTGTGTTCTGCAACTAGTGTTGTTTTGCAGAGGGAAAAAATTTTGAAATTGATATTCAAGGCAATTTTATTTTTGTAAGATGCTTTAGAAAATGCATGCAAGTATTTTCAGATACTTCAGTTTGAGTGAGGGACAGGAAAAGTCCCCTTGGATTTGTTTATTTCTTTATTTATTTTTCAAAGTAGGGCATGTCAATGTCAGTGACTTTTGGGCAGGAAAGATTCAGTTGATTCTGTCTTAACACTGTGATTCTAAGTGTCTGTCCAGATTCAGATAAAAATAACTTTTTCCTTTTTTTGACTTCCAATACAACCTTATGGTAATGTTTTCCTTACTACGGTGCATTGCATTTCATGTCATGCATATTTTATGTAAAAGAATATTTTCTTTTCATCTGATATGTTCACAGCTTATCTGTAGGGAGTCTCCTGAGCCTCTTCGACCTGCATCTCAAAGTGTTTGGGGTTAGCCTTGAGTGTCTGGAGCTCTAGACTTTGGAAGGATGTTAGTGCTAGTTTTGACTTTGTATTTGGCGCAGTTCTGTGCATGGGTGTGTTTATGTATGCACAGACTTATAGTTATTTTTTCACAACGATATACATTGGCTCCACATGGAAATATTAGATGTAGAAAGCATTTGTCTAGATCTTCTTTCTTAAATCAGCAGATTCTTTCATTTTAACAGACTTACAAAGAAGACTTCTGTAACTTTTATAATGAAGTTCACAATATACTTTTCCCCTTTAAAGGCTTTGAGGAAGCAAGATGCTAAAGTAGATGAAACAGAAGAACTCATGAAAAACAAACTTGTGAAATATGAGAGCGAAAAGAACCAAGTAAGACTTAATTTTCTTCTTTCTTGTTTGGTTTTGAATAAGTGTATAGTGTCGTAAGTTATGGTATATGTTTCCTTTTTCAGAAAAAAACAGCAGGATAAAGCTATCTTTGATTTTTAAGACAACAAGCGTTTGTTTGTTTTGTTTTCTTTTTTCATCACAGACATTGTGAATATAGCTATGCTGAACTTCTGTCTTTCCTTCAAAATTGTTTAGTTCTAGTGTGTTACTTCTAACAGCTCTCCTGTCCTGCCAGGTGGACAAATTTATAACTTTGTGTTTACCCTTGATTTCTTTCTCTGATTTGTCTCTGAATTTACATATAGTCTGCTGTTGCTTGCGGCAGCTCAAAGATGCAGCTTTCTTTCATCTCTGCAATTAATGGATGCTAGTTATTTTGCACCATGGTTATTAATTAATTACTCTTACTGAACTATCTGTTGCCATATTGCTCTCTTTCTGTTCATAGAAAACCAAGATTTCTTATATTTCTGTTCTGGCAGAGTGCTAGGGCCATATTACACTTTTTCTAGCTTTATACCTCTTATATTGAGTTTAGCCTGTTTGTCAATACTTTTAAAGTTATACCCCTTTATGCTAAACTGTCTATGTAGTGTTTTACGTTATGTTACTCTCTCCATTCCATTAGTGCTGGTCCTGTTTACCCATTCGCCAGCCTCTCAACATCCTCTTTGAGATTGCTATCTCTGCAATAACAATTTACGCTGTCAAAAACTATATTTCCATGTGGATCTTGGTGACCTTTGAACTATTTATGGTAGAAGTCAGAAAATATCTTGTAGCTTCTGTTTTCTGTTTTTCTAAATGGTCATCAGTTTGCTGATTATTTCTGATTAAATATTTTTGAATTCCTTTAATATTATTTTTTTAGGAAAAATCTCATTTCCAGAATAATTCAAATACATCTTCTTGCACAATACAGAAAAAGCACAGTATTTACCAATTACCAGTTCTACCAGTGCATGTCATCTTTAACACTTTTGTGACTAAACTATGTAACAAAGGTGACTTCAAATGTTAAGTCATTATAAATTTTAGTTTGAGTTTGAAAGTGTGTCTCAAATTCAGGGACGATGTTTTTGAAACTCTTAAAAAGTTTGTCTTCCTTTCTTTTACTTTGAACCTAGTAAAAATTTGCTTTTGGGTTTTTTTGTGTTTTGTTTTTGTTTTGTATTATAGATACGACTTTGTATCTTTATGTGATATAGAATATTGTACAAAAATTATAGACTGTAAGTTAAATTGTTTATGTAGTTTAAATAAATATTACAAATGAAATTTTGCTTTGAAATTTTTGACAGAGTATTGTATATATTATACCTAATTTTAAATACTTGCTTATATTGATTAATTTGTGCCAGAATGAAATAGTTAAAATACACTTCTGTTCTATGATGCCTACATTGCTTTTCTTTCTTCATATTCTGTAATGAAAGCTTGAGCTGGAATTGGAGCAGTCACGGAAAAAGTTGAATGAATCGGAAGGCAGTAGAGAAGCACTCTTGCATCAGGTAACTGATGTGGTGCGGTGAAGATCCCAAAGTTCTCCTAATAGGCTATGTCTGAGTCTTTCTGCTTAACCTTCCTATCTCATACTCCGATAACATTGTTTTGGGAAAGGAAGAAGGAGATAAAGAAAGACAAGTTTAAAAGTCTAAAGCATGTGGACTGAGCTCTCATTATACTTTTTCTGCTTTCTAAACTACTTACATGTGTTTGTGTATAATAATTGTAATAGTAGTTATGGTACATAAACACATTGTTTGTAACTGCCCTTCATAGTATGCTTTAGAACAATTTCTATATTAGTAATTATTGTTATGCGAAGCGCATGCTATAATTGGTGAATTCAGATAAACCAGTGACCTACAAGTGTTTGCTGTATTGTATATTAGCATGTGATAAAAGCACATAAAAATAAACGCATCTAAAGCGTGCTGTAAACAATACCTGTTGATGCACGTATGATTAAATCTAGAAGTTGCAGGAACTTGGATTATAGCTTTAGAAAAGTTCCTTTCTCCTAAACATTTCTAATAATTCCTTCTTTCAGAGGAGCTAGGGAAAAAGACTGAAATAAATAGAGAGGGGACAGTTAACATATTTACCTGTTAGCATTAGTTGTTTGACTTGTATCTAGCAGAAGTTTGAGTTGGCTTTGTTGCTGTTTTGAATTTAACTCACTATGCATGGATTATAGTGCTATATTACATATGGATAATATGACTTAGAGCTATTTTCCTTAAGTTCAATTTTACTATGTCATATTTCCTTTATTTTCACATGCACAAGGTCATCTTTGTAAGTGCTAGACTATATATGATAGAAATGAAAAATGTGAAAAGTCCCTCTGTTTCTGTAGTAGTACATCATATTTTTAATGAGCAGAATTTACATAAAATACATTGCTTATTAAATTTGTATGATATTTTCACTAGCAATGTGAAAAGACAATTGCAACATATAAAATGGTAGCATTTTGTTTGGTCAAGAGAAATTAATGCTCACCCACGGTCAATGTAAATTAAAATGTTTAATTTTGAATAATCACTTTCTGGCCTATAATTAGGAAGTGATTTATCTTTTTGTTTACCATCTGCAGTACTCTTGACATTTATTTTTATAAATATTACTTGCGTACAGTGGGGTTTTTTATAGTGTTTAGTATAAGTATGCTATTTACTTTCATTCTGTTTTGCACGAAACATTTGATATTTGTACATGCATTTTAGATTGAGGATCTTCGTTCCCAACTTTTGAGAGCAGAAGACCGTCTAGAGTTGCAGCATCAAATTTCACAAGTTGCCATGCACCGCCAGAGCTACCAGGATGTACAAGATGATGACAGGAGAATTAGAACAGGTACAACTCTCAAATTTTGCACTAGAGGCCTGCAGATTAGTTAGTTAGCCAGGACATTAATTATATCTTTGTATTTCAGTCTAATTCTTCTACTGTTCCAACAAAAGCAGCTGTTTAACTCCTCAGCTTTAAGTTAATAAGTACTGCCACCTGAATATTAACAAATAAATAGCAATGAGAGTTAAAATTTAGGACAAAATACCATGATTTGCATGGTTAAAACAAATGAAGATTATTAGAGATAACTTCAGCGAAATGGATTGTGTTCTTACAGAAGAAAAACATTTGAAATATTTTAAATAATAATTTTTCTGAAATTTTACTTTTCAGTCCATTTGCAGTTTAAATTCTGCCATCTTGAAAATCATAGCAAAAATCATTTACATAGCTGGTTAATAAGACTGATAAATTTCTGGTGGAATTTCTAAGTGGTAACAACATTTTCCAGAGAGGTTAAGAAATTTTCCAGTGTGATGCGATCAGGACTTCTGTTTGCAGGATGTTACAATTTTGGAGATGGAATCATGGTGTTTGGAAGAAAAATATTTTAAACAATTTCAAGGTGTAATTGTGTGTTAAATTACTGCTTTAGCAATGTCTTCACTACATTTGGTTATCTATCTGTATTTAAACTTTTCAAACCTAATCAAAAAGGCATTAGATGAGGTCTTTATCTTTCTCCTTATTAACACAGAAATGTATTACTCGTGATAGTAGAGGAATAGTGACTCCAAGTCCAGTATCTCTGTGAATGTTTAATTGGTTTGGTTAATGACTTCTTTTTATATTTCCATTCTTCAGCTACTGAATTATGTTGGTTATTAAAATAGGGCTCTGACTCTGTTTTACAAATCTCATACAGAGCACTGGAAATTAGCTAAATTTTGTACATGTCTTAGCTTCAGAAACATAACGCAAAATAGTAATTTTAATAGTTTTTCTCTAGTCCCATTAACGTATCTGCTTAAAAGTGAATTTAATTGAACTAGTATGCCTTTCATGTTAATGAAAGGGTATTTTAATTTTTCTGTTTGTTTTATAATAAAAAAACTGTTGTAAAAATATAAAGAAAACAAAAAAAAGTGTACTGGAGCTATTAAGATATACACATGTATTTATATGATTTGTGTAGCTGTGTTTCTCCTTACTGTGTTATTTCTGCATGGGAAGAATAGAAATGGAGATTTTTATTTGCCTCTAGTAGTTTATGACTAAAGATCTTTTAGTTTCTGGTTGAGGAAATTTACAGCTTGCTTTCATCAGGAATTTCTGTTGTAGGATTCAGATGTAAAATTCACAAATAGTGTGACTTCCAAATCAGGAGGTATTACTCTGTTGGTATAAAATTTTGGCCTTCAAGATTGTGACCAAGTTTCATTTACACCAGAATTTCCCCATTGTTTCTTCTGCCCTATTTTATTATTTATTGTTGTGGGTTGTTTTTTTTTTTAATAGAGGGGAAACTCCCCCTAAAATGACTAGATAAACAGACAAATACTGTCTCATTCAGTGAAAGGTTATGATATAGGTATAGCCATTTTTCACAGATACTTTGATCAAAATCAATAGCTGTAGAATAGTGTCAAGTAAACAAGAAAATTGCCAAAAGAGAAATGAGAAAAAATAATTATATTCCAGAAGTTGGTGTTTCTGCTGGGCCTAGTGTTCTGTTCTCACCACTTTTTTGTAGCTGAAAGATATGAGAGAGAGAAGCAAGAACTGGAGAAACAGGTTTTGGAGCTTAAAGCGAAGCTGAGTCAGAATACTGTAATGTCAGAAGTAGAAGAACTAAAGAGATGCATAGAGCGTAAGGACAAAGAGAAAGCACAGCTTGTAATGCACATACAGGTAAGTTGTTTTTTGTTGTTGTTTGTTTGTTTTAGTAATTTCCTATATATTTAAGGTAGATGACATGCCAGATTAGGGAGTAACTTTTAAAATTAAGAGTAACTGTCATGCTCTTCTTGGTTTCTTCTATAAATAACTTTGAAAGGTGACCTGAGTTTGCAGAGGTTTTTCTCTCCTATCTTGTTGATAAACCAAAAACAGTACTTGCTATTGCCCATGAACTCATGGTTTGGATTGCTTCTCTTTCCCATATGCAAAGAAGAGATTTTATTAGCAATTACTGTTAATAATGGTTTCTGGAATTAATTTTATAAGTTAGTATTTACTTCCTTATTCCCAATTCCATCAGTCTTCAGAACTAAAGTTTAATTTCAAACAAATTAGGATACTTTTTCTATGAGCTAATGCAGTAGAGTAACAAAAATAGATCATAACTGCTCTTTTTTAAGGTATTAGATGCAATATAATATAATAGCTGTATTAATAAATATAAACATTCTTATTTATGGTAAAGACATACTATTTAAAGTGATTCTCTGTGACAAGAATAACAGCAGTCTCTGACACTGGCATTAGTTAGAAGACTTCTACCTTGAACACAAAATAACACATAAGGAGGCAGTCACCTTTTCATTTATGACAGGAGGTTTCTGTATTTTTGGATCTTGTCTAGAATTGTCATTGGTAGTAAGATGCCTGAACAGTAACGTTTTTCTACTGTGTTTCAGGCCTGTCACAAGTGAGGATATTTTCAAAACTGTATGTGAGATTTCAATAGTCAAGTACTTAATATTTGTTGTACTTGCATTGGGGCATTCAGTAAGCTAGGGGGTTTGTATTTTGTGTTGATTTGTCTAATGAAGTTATTTTATTTGAAATGGTGTTGTATCACTTTGAAAATTCAAAAGTAGGAACATTTTTTTTGTCTCTGCATGGATTTACAGGACTATACTATTCAGTTTACTTCTGTTGCTGTTTTCCCTTGTCAACTTATGTGCTGATTTAAGTCAAACTAATACATCAAGTTACATTTAGAAAAAATTGAAGTCTCAAAAGGAGTTCCTACATGCTTATGAAAAATGGTTGTTGAACAGGTTTAGAAAGACCTACAGTGCTCCTATTAAGGATAAGGCAAGCACAACTCATTTCCTGATGCCCAGCAGCATTTGTGTTCTAGCTGGCCAATACTACTCCACACTAACCCAAAACATGCTGTTTTTTTGTTTTGTGCGGAATTACTTTGGTGGCAGGAGTTAATGGGATAAAAGCCCATAGAAAACCATTTTTTTAAAAGTTCTGCTTGTAGAACATGCATTCTTGAGGGTCAGAATGATGTTCTAATGCTAATTTCCTGCTCTGTGAAAATATTGATGGAAGAGCGCTCAGCCGAGGTCATTTTCATTGCTCTAAGTTAGTAATCTTTGACTTCCCAGATTATCTTGACAGAAAATACTTTGTACTTCTTATCTGCTTCCCGCTGCCAGTAACAGGAAAATAGCTACTGTGCTTTTATTTTGATGAGACATCAAGGAATGCAAGGATGTGAATTTCTAAATTTACGTACTAACAGAACATTGTCAAGCCTGTTCTAGCAGCTGCTCCTGTCAGATAGTCTGATTCTCAGCTGGAAGTGACCAGTCATGTTTGACTTGGGTGTATTTATCTTTGGTTAGTGGGGAAGAGGTAACTGCACTTACCTCTGGTGTACATGTAATAATAGAAATTTCTTTTGATTTATTTAAATGTCATTGTTTTCAAGAACTTGAGTTTTGTGTGTTGTACATTTAGTCTCTGTCAGTTGCCATAAAATCACAGTATGATGTAAAAGGGAGAGGATGAAAAAGATTATAAACATATTCCTAAATTCATGATTGGAAGTCTTCTTAATTTTAAATGGAGTTTTAAATGTAATAGAGAAAATTTTGATTTCAGTTGCTGTAGTTTAACTGAGGATGCTTCTGTAAGATCTTGCAAATGTATGCAACTATCTTAAATATATTTTTCTGTATGGAACTGTATAGATACGGAGGTATTATGGCTATTATGACCTGACTATTATGGCTAAGAAATAAATTATGAAGATGCAGTACCCTAGTTTCTCCTAAGCTTGTTTAGACTTCTATGCTTGTGAAATTGTTTGATTTACTAATTAGTTCTCATTCTAATTAGGTAAAAATAGTCTTACAGTATTGTCCAGTAGATCATAACAGCATAACAGCTTGTTACAATATTTCAAAATTTTTGAGGGAAATTTATTGATTTGTTTATTTATGATTAGAATTGTTCAGTAATGCAATTGTTCCAGTCATATGAATATTGATGAAGATCTTATCTTCATTTAAATTCATTTTATGGCTTTTTCGTTGCCAAATATTTGTATTATATGAGCCAATTAAGATAGCTGAAAATTAGTAAGTAACACTTTTCTAAGTTTGAAGAGATACTCTTATAAAAAAAAAAAGAAATCAATACCTTTGCAGACCATCCTGTTTCACCATGTCAGTGGTGTTCAAATGCTGAAATAATGCCATAGATAGATGTAAAATGTACAGATGATACTCACTTTGATAAAGTTTGTATCTAAAATCGTATCAGCCTGAAAAAAAACAAAGTGGTTTAGCTGTATCATATTTACATAAACCATTACCTGTCAGAACAAGTAGCAGTTCATGCTTTGGGAAAATATGGAGAAGGCATGACATGAAGAAATTGATTTTGTACAATATACCTTTTACTGAACAAATATACTTCTTGACTGATTAAATGTATGCATCTTTGATTATTCAATTCATGGAATTTATGCTTGCATGAAAAATCTAAACCTTCTGAATTAATAGTTCTTGATGGCTGGATACAGTATGAATAGCAAGAGATGCAGGTCAGATTATGATGAATAAATTATTATTTGAGCTCTGAATTCAGGAAAAAATAGTAAGAAATAATTAGGTGCATGATTTGGAGAGCATTGTTGAAAACAGTATCGATGACAAGCAGTATGATTACATAGCATTAGAATTTGGTGACTGCACTGCCGAGATACAGGGCAGAAAAGAGAGAGGAGGGGGAAAAAAGTACATATAGATCTACTTTAGGTGACTAATGTAATTAACGTGGTGGGGTGAAATGTGGCTTTCTGTATTATTATCAGTGTAGAATGTTTGCACATAACTGTGATATAAGGCATTAGTTCTGTAAATTGCAGCAAATGAGTCATCCTCACTTGCATTTTAATGTTCATTAAAGTTTTAAGGGACCTTGTGCTGAATACGTTGCGTGTTGTGTTTTCTATACCTAGAATTAACTTTGTTTTGCAATTTGTGGTGATTTTATTTTTAAATTAGGTGTTGAAAATGCAGGTCAAAAGTAGGATATGTGTGGTCAAGCTAGGCACTAGAAGTCCAAAGTACATGAGTTACCAGAATGGTGGCAGTTGTGTGTTAGTGCCTGTGGAGGTTAGTTTACACTTCAGATAAATAATTGGGCTCTAATTGAAAGATGTTGGCCTTTTTCTCTGTCTCCAGTTTCTTGTGAAAGTTGAAAGCTAGATTACATATTGGGATGTTGGCTATGTAGAAAACTAGATGCATGACACTTTTATTTAAGGCAATGCATTTCTGAGTTTGTTAATCACCTCTGTTCTGCGTCATCTCTAGCCAGAGCCTGTCAATTGAAATGTCTGTGATGGTGTTGCAGTCTGAGGGCTGATGCAAACTTTAATCAGTTTTGAAAATACTACTTGCATTCAGACCTCTAGACTTTTCATATTCTGTACCACAGGATTTAGTAACTAATCTGAATGGCATTTTTTAAATGTTCCACAAACATGATTCTTTTCTATAAAAATCTTCAAATACTCTTCTTCTGTCTATAATATCTGATGTTGTGTCGGTGGCGAATGAATTGACAGGAGTATTCTAATACCTTCCCCTTGGTTCTGTTAACAGTGAAACTATGAAAATGCAGCAACAAAATTAATCAGGTTAGAAAAATTGGGACACAGAATTGTCTTGTGTAAAGGCTGAGAAGAGACAACATGCTACAATCAGGATACTCTATAGTAACTGCAATTTAAAACATGCTAACAATTGCTGTGCATATATGTACAATACATTTTAACAAAAAACTGTTCTGAATATCCTGGGTTGCTTCTGCCAGGAGAACCTCCATACTGTTGAAAGGTATGTCACAGGATATTGTCATGCCTCTGTTGCATCCAGAGCAGCTCATTGGGTTCTCTGGGTGACTGACCTTCAGCCACCAAGGACACTAGATGCTCCTTGGGATCTGGAGCGTTAATCTGTAAAAGCAACATTCCTCATCTGCGCAGAATTTTTTCTGGAGTCACAGGTTTAGTAATTTGTTACTTGAAAGAGAAACTCAGATGTTCAAGGAATGTGTTCTTTTGTTCCTTGTTTTTTCTAGTACATGCAACCTCGTGACATTGCTTGGCCATTCTCTTAGATTATCTCATTCTTGTTTGCTACAGTCACAATTGAGAAGGAGAAAATTGGATTAATATTAAAAAAAACACCTCTATATTTCTGTCTTGTAGAAATCCGTAAAATATTTACATTCTAAATTTCCTAGAAGGGTAAGGTCCAAGACAGAAATGTGAAAATTAGGGTATAGTCTGTGGGAACTGTAGTTGTGTTAATGAAATGTGTTCTCTGGGAGAATTATTATACGTAAACAACTATCTTTTTAATGATGCAGAATTGAATAGTATGTCAATTTAGGCTCACATCCTCTATGGTGTCTCCAGGAAGACATGAAATTGGAAGCAATAATAACATGTTTAATCACATGACTGAAGAAATCTTGACCCATTTTAGAATAACTGTGAAGGGTAAACGTAATGTCTGGCTGTATTTTATCAGCTATTTTTAACTTCTGCTACATTCAGAATTTAAATCCTTACCTTTAAAGAGGTATTGTTATCTCTGTTTTCATTTAAAATTAAGCTCGTTTTGATAAAATTTTGCTAGTTGTAGCTTGTGAGGTTTTTTTGTTGGTGGTTGTGTTGTGTGAATCAAGACTTTTTACAAAGTTAGACCTGGTTGTTTTGCCTGGCAACCTTGAAAGTGCATGTTTAAATAATAGTGTAGCACAATGTATATTTTTTTTTTCTAATGTATAGAACTGTACATCTAGAAATACTTAGTCATGTTTCCATTTTGCCATCTGTGTAAGATTTACTCCCGACTATTCAGTAATGTGTTTACTTATTGTTTTATTATCTATATCTCAGTTGTGTCTAGAACAGAAATATTCATCCTACAGGTGAGCAAATGATTGTCCAGGTGATAATTCTACCTCTGTTTTGCATCATGGGTAAGAGTAGCAAGCTGGAATGATTATTGTTGTTGTCTGTACCATCAGTCCATTCCCATCTGCTGTATTTTCTGGCACTACCACAGTCTGTCACATGCAAAAGTGCACATGCAGTTGTCTTCCCAGGACAGCAAATGCTGTCCTGAAAAGACTGGTACAATTTATTGCTTCCCAGGAGGTAATGGCCTGGTTTGGAGGGGGGAGAAAAAACCTCTGAAAAGCCCAACCACCAAACCTAAGCCATGCCATGTGCAGCCCACAACCCCCACTGTGTGACAGGACCTTTTTCTAAATAGTCATTATATATGTGCAACTGTAAAATTACTTATTCTTTCCTAGACAAAGTATTTTTACCTTGTCCCTTCTGAACTGCACCCTGTATATTTCAGACTACATCTCCAATTGGTTTCAGTTGTTCTGAAAATTAATCCTTTCCTCTAAAGTATTTACATTCCTTGAAGCTTGGTAATATGTTTGACTGACTGCAGAGCAGGCCTATTAAATTCATCTAAGTCATTAAAAGTACTGAATAGTGTGAAAGCAGTCTAAATAGGCCTGAACTACGGAATACTAATGTGAAATTCTACATCATGATCTTAATAAGATTCAGTTTTGGTAGTGAAGCTTCAATAACTGGTTTCTGAATATGCCCTTGCAGAAAGTTTATGGAGAACATTTTTCCTGACTTGCTTATGAGACTGTCCTGAGACATATCATCAGATTTGAGATAGGCAGTGCTTTTTATTTTTGAAATGTGTGGTTTCGCTCTCTCCTTTTTCATTCTATGCCTATCATATTTCATTCAGTATTGAAAGATCAACTAATGTTGGCTCTAATATGCTTGCTACATTTTCAGACTTCTTTGCACTTTGTTCTAGAAACATCTATGAAGCTGCTCTGTTCTCTTTGTATTCATCAGTGCTTTCCAAAATACCCTTATTAAGCATGTTGCTTGCATAAAAGCAACCAGCGTACAACTGCGTAACAACTAGGTTATATACTATCAGTTACTTTTGTTATGATGAATGCTATTCTTTCCTTGCCAATTTCCTTCTTCCTCTCATCTGTATATATTCCTCTCATTACATCTTACTATATGCTTTGTTCTGTGTTTCTTCAGTGTGTAACACCTGAGGCTCCTGGTCAATGATTCCTTCTTAAACTTAAAATATAAATAATAACAAGAGCAACCAGAAGAGGAAGAAATACAGAAAGAAAATTATGGGATAGAATAACCATGTATTTTATATCTTGTGTTGAAATTCTTTACCATTGCAGAGGGGGAGATTCTGTGGGCTAACAGGGCTTCCCTTGTGGTCAAGGAGATCTTTTATGCTGTTGGTATTTTAGATAGAAATGTGACATGACATCACTGTATGTTATTTGATAAAATTTCATATTGTATATCTTTAAGAGTTGGAGTTTTCATGTTTTGCTATGATGATTCTAGGTGTTAACATCTGACCTGGAAAACAGGGAGAAGCAGCAGGAAAAAATGCTGGACCAGCTAAAGGAGATACAGAGTTGCTACAAGGCTTGTGAGAATGGACGTAGACAAACTGAAATCCACTCTGCTGAGTTAGCTCAACAGGTTGAAGAGAGTACCAAAGAAGCAGAACGGTACCTCACTGAATTCAAGCATTCAGAGGCACTCAGGCTGGAAACTGAGAAAAAAAGGGAAGATTTGAAGGTGAGAGCACAGGAAACCATCCGCCAGTGGAAGCTGAAATGTAAGAAACTGGATCGTGAAGTAGAAAAACAAAATGAAACTATCAACCAGCTGATGGACAAGAACAGTCAGGTAAGATGGACTTGGGGTTTTTTGTACTCTTTCCATTTATTTTAGAAATGAAGATGAGGAGTTTGTTTATGCAAACTGTGGCTTAAATCACCTACCGCTGTAAGTACTGGCCCAAATTTGCTCGTGAACTACAAAACAGCTAACAGGTTGCAGTATTTTTTGGCTGTTATGAAGTTCCACATTCTCTTCTTTAGCCAGTATTTATTCCAGTCTCTTCACTTAAAGTAAAAGCAACATTCATAGTGAACCTTTCTTCTTTACAAGAAAAAAGCTTTGATTATCTCTTCAGTTAACAGTTAGCTTATTTTTAGTTAATTTTTAAGGAAATAATATGATGTTTTTTTGTTTTTTTTAATTTTAATCACATTAAGTAATAACCCATGTTCAAGCTGGGCAATGTCTTATGTAGTGGACAGTGGTCACGGCTTTGAAAGTAGGTGTTTACTTTCACCATGTATGTCAAATTGCTTTCAGATTGTAATGCTATTTGGATTTTGGCACAACTGGCCTATTTTTAGTTCCATTCTGTGTTTAAGCTTTTCCCAGAGTCAAGGCTTAGTAATGACATCTTTTATGCAACTTTTTATGTATGATTGTATGTTCTGAAATATTGTAAAGGACTCCAGCTCAGTTTGGATTTGATGTTTGGAAGCAGAAATGTAGATACTTTTTGTTTAAGAATGTGCAGACATTTTAGAAAAATCTGGAGATTTTAGCAAAAAAGGCACTCTTAACTGCATTTAGGATGAACAGGCTGTGAACATCTATGGTACAGTTCCTAGGTTTTTCCATTCATCTGAATAGAGAGTCTGTTCCTTATATTTTTGTAACTTCTCTTTTTAGTACTTTCATGTATGTTTTGTTTCAGCTTCTTCTTCCTCGTATTTTTTTCAGAATTTTTAATTTGAAATAATCAATTTGAAATTTCATCATGCAACACCTCTGGGCTTTTCATTTGACTTTGTTCAGTTTGTCAAACCACTTATTCCTCTCCTCCTCCTGTAAAGTTTCTCAGGGAAAATCATTGGGTGTCTTTTTTTTTTTTCTTTTTTTTTTTCTTTTGATTCCCACTAGTCCTGACACTGCTTTAAAGACAAGTACTCACATCAGTGCTAATGCTGATCATCCTGTCTTGGAACAGTAGCAGAATCCACCTTTCTTCTGTTTGTAACGAGTCTGTGGGTCTTTGTATTTTCCAGTGGCTGGGTCAAAAGGTGCCTGCTCCTGTAGTGGCTGGTATAGTGCTAAGCTTCATGCTGTGATCATTTATCTTGATTTATATGCTCTGTAGGTCCGGTCTATCACGTTGTGTGGTCTACTTTTGTTTTTTTTATAGAGCTTTCCTCGCCTCTTTTCACTTACTTACTAGTGATGTGTATCCAGTTTAGGCTACTATATCTGGTGGGCTTGGAATATCTCCGTGCCATCATCTGCTTTGTGCTGCTCAAAGATTGTTGTTTTCGACGGGTGTATGGTGTAGAGTATGGGAAGTCTGTGTTGATCCTGTGTTGTTCCTGATCCAGTAACCTGTTCCGAGACTGGTACATGAATGTATGAGCATGGTCAAATATAGGAGAAGCCACAATGGGGGCTAATACTGGGTTGAAATTAATAAACTCTAGCAGATCTAAGTTGTGTTTCCTGGGGTTTCTCTCCTGAACTACCTAGCATATTCCTTATTTTTTACTAGTACTTGCTCTGCCATGCTCTATCCATGCTCCCACAATTCATTCTGTAGTAATCTTGTTGTATTGGTTAGCCCTGGCAGTTGTCTGAGGAAGTAAGGTTTGCAAATATTTAAGTTGGTCATCTCTTGCCTAGGTGAATGGAGGTGTTAAGGAAAGGAAGAAAACCTGAATCATTTAGAAGTCGTATCTGTCTCTCATAAATAGACAAATGAGAAGCAAGAAGTAGAGGAGAGAGTTATGAATAATAAGCAGGAGGAGGCCCAAAATTCTCTGAAATCACTGTTCATGTAAAAAATGCATGGACAGGTCTTTGTAATGGCAATTGATAGTGCTGTCCACATTGGAATTCTCTTTGTTACATAAGTCTCCTTGACATGGATTTTATCTCTTTTTATATGAAAAATGCATAAAAATTATAAATCACAGAATAGTAGGGGTTGGAAGGGACCTCTGTGGGTCGTCTAGTCCAACCCTCCTGCTGAAGCAGGGTCACCTACAGCAAGCTGCACAGGACCTTGTCCAGGCGGGTCTTGAATATCTCCAGAGAAGGAGACTCCACAACCTCCCTGGGC
>Ga0065711_1026836_pt1 | contig 58634 bp, 53 predicted proteins | sample Hoacrofraction12_FD_59098 | JGI IMG/M metagenome (GOLD analysis project Ga0065711, IMG submission 59098) | Hoatzin crop microbial communities from Cojedes, Venezuela - Epithelial fraction 12 v2 (version 2) | ecosystem: Host-associated > Birds > Digestive system > Esophagus > Crop | place... | reverse complement strand
TTTTTCTTTTTCTTTTTCTTTTTCTTTTTCTTTTTCTTTTTCTTTTTCTTTTTCTTTTCCTTTTTCTTTTCCTTTTTCCTTTTTCTTTTTCTTTTTCTATTATTTTTTTTCTTCCTTTTTTTTTTTTTCTTCTTGACCTCTTGCATTTAATAAGAAGAAAGAAAGAAGGGAGAACATCAGCACAGATCCCCTCTGTGCCAAGCCTGGTGCTGGTGAGGCAGACAGCATTAGAATCATGATCTCATTATTAATTTCAAAGTGAATCTAATAGGTCACCTAATGCTCAATGAGTTTGAAGAAAAATGTCATGAAGAGGAAAAGCACAGTCTAGAAGCAACATTATTGATATTGAACCTTGTGCTCCAGAGCTTTCTGCAATCCAGCTCCTAGACTTTTCTTCAATGACATGAAACAAAGGTGTTTTCCTTATCAGAGCTAATTAATTCCTAATGAGTTCAATGCAACAAGCAGTTTTGCACGCGAGTCACCAGGTCAAGGCAGGGTTTACCTGGCCTGCGTTTTCACATGAAAACTATCTCCTCCCTTCATTAGGAGCTTATCCCACAGCGCAATAGCTGATTCAAGTCACGTCACCACCTTCCTTCTGGGAGAACAAGCCTGTAGCAACAGGGATGAAGCTTAATGAGGAGGACAGGGGACAACGTTCCCCATATGCCTGGCGTAACGGATGCGGCGCTGCTTTTTACGTCCCTTTCGGAAGCAGTTGGTGCCAGCCCCGTCACAGCCCAGCCGGCGCCCGGTGGGGGTGGCCGCTTTGAGGCCATCTGGCTGGTTCCAAGGGGAAAGAAATGGTTACGTGAAAAAGGAAGCAGAAGTGATGCAGTTACCGAAATGCAAATACAATGAACAGGCAGAAGCGATGATGTGAACTAGAGGGAAGTTTTCAATCAAAGAAGGATTTTTTTAATGAAAACCTTTTTTTTTCCTGGAGAAAAGCTTTGGGAATGTATGTTCTTTTAATTACCATATCTGAGAGCATGTGTGAAAATAAAACAAAACATTCCCACCCGTGCATCCCTGTGCTCACTCCTCTGCTACCTCCCTGCTTTCTGCTAGTGGAAAGAGAGACAAGGCAGAGTGAAGGGATCAAAACCTGAAGCAAGTGTGGTCACATTTCAGCAGCTGATGGTCTGTATGTGGCCAGTTTTATTCTTCCATAAGTAAAGTGAAAATAATTACAGCTTTCTGGTCGGAGAGGTTTATTGCAGACTCTCCTGTAAGAGTCAGCTTGTACATGTTGGCCAGCTCCTACCATAGGACATTAAATAATTTTTTTCCTTATTCCATATTCCCAAAAGTGCTGTTAAATCCCTTTAACAGGTAAGGAATCTGAGGCAGGGAGAGGCAAGGCAAGATATAAGGTCGTGCAGAGTACCCTGGGCAGGAACAGAGCCAAGCAGAGATTCATTTGCTCTGCAGACAGGCAAACGTTCATTATTTGGCTGTTATTTTCAACTGGGTCTAATGGGCAGGATCTTCTTCTCCCCTCCAGTGTGCTCCTGCCAGCCATCTCTCGGGAGGGACGGGGGCATGGGGACATGTTCCTGCTCTGTCCTTTCAGTTCCCGCTCTGGCCTTTCACACGAATCATCTCCATCGCCCTTTGGGCAAGCGGCAGAGCCTGCTCTCAGCCGGGCAGGGTTCTCAGGTACAGGCACGAGGTGGGCTCCTCTCAGCACAGCCCTCCTCAATAGATGCAGCAAAAATCACTCCACAGTCCCGTCAGGGCCCTGTGTTGGGAAGAGATGTTAATCGGCCGTGACAGTCTCTGTCTGATAGCATAAGGAGTGGCAGGGTGATGGATACAGCCTTTTCTTTCTCTAGCTCCAAGGAGGGTTTTGCTTTTTCCTTGGCATTAGGGCAGCCAGATCACATCTGCTGCAGTCTTTAGACCCCGTTACAGCAGCCAGCAGTGATCCCCTTGGGACGAGCAAGGGAAATGCTCCCAGATGATGTTTGGGAAAGCTGCTGGGGTGTGACCACCATGCTGGGCATCCTCTGACTGGCTCTAGCGAGAGGCATCAACACAGCCTTCAGTCAAGAGATAGAAGTAGGAGGCTAAATGAAAAAGCCCAGAAATCCTTGGGAACCACCAAAGTCCCTGAAGTTATGCGTGCTCCAAACTGTCATCACGCAGTTGAGGAGCTATTGGAAAGTGTCCAGCGGAGGGCTGCGAGGAGGATGAGGGGACTGGAGCAGCTCTCCTACGAGGAGAGGCTGAGGGAGCTGGGCTTGTTCAGCCTGGAGAAGAGAAGCCTGAGAGGGGACCTTAGAAATGCCTCTAAATATCTGCAGGGTGGGGGTCAGGAACACAGGGCCAGACTCTTTCCAGTGGTGCCCAGCGACAGGACAAGGGGCAACGGGCACAAACTGAAGCAGAGAAAGTTCCAGCTGAGCATGAAGAAGAACTTCTTCCCTCTGAGGGTGACGGAGCCCTGGCCCAGGCTGCCCAGAGGGGCTGTGGAGTCTTCTTCTCTGGAGATATTCAAGACCTGCCTGGCCGCGGTCCTGTGCAGCCTGCTCTGGGTGACCCTGCTTTGGCAGGGGGTTGGACTGGTCCCTTCTGTGATTCTGTGATTCTGTAATTAGTCACCCGAACCCAAAGCCCAACAGGAGCAGCCCCAAACAGCACAGAAACACACGCCGACGCTCCCACGGCACGTCAGCACTTCCCAACCCCTAGATATCACCTGTTGCCTTGGGTATAAGGGACCATTCAAGGCTTTTGGGGGCCAGCACAAGAAGAAGTGCTTGCATTTAGCAGCCAGACAGGGTATTTATAGAAAACCATTAAAACAAATCCAATCTTCTTACGTCCTCTCTTGTACACTGTTCATCACATTTCATTTGCTCTTGAAAGCAGCTTGCGCCTGAGCCTGAGGACATCGCGCTGCAGGGAGTGGATCGCGTTCGTTTTGTTTTTATCTACATCTGGTAACTAGGTTAAAATCTAAAGTAGGACTAATCAGGCTAAAAATAATGCTGCTCCACCACAGGATCAAGCCATCATTACTGTTCACATCACCATTAATGTTAGCGTGCTCCTGACACCTGACAAATAGCATAGCTTTTAAAGGTAATTTGATGAAGTTGTTAACTTTCCCCAAGCTCTGCCTTTTCAATGTGTTCATGTGTGTTTATGTGTATCAGGCTTTGTGCTCTGTAGCATTTCAGCCCAGTGCCAAACATCACAACGGTCTTGGGATTATGAAAACTCTTAGAAAAGAGATATAGTTGAAAAATCAGTGCTGTATCTTAAGTTTCTCTAAGCATAGGGATGAAGAGTGGGGAGAGGTTGTCTGGGATGGGTGGCATTATTCTCACCTGGGTACTTTGGTTGGGAGCAGGGATGGATTTGATAACTGGGTAGTCCTGTCTGAGTCAGGACGAAATTTCCCGTTGCTTCCTTGCAGTGATGACCCCCTTCACCTATTGCAGCTGAGGGTAGAGAACAGGGAAGTCTCACTAATCCTGCAGCACCTGGAAGCCCAACTCAGTTCATGCCTTTACTTGACGGTTCCTGGCTGAATTTGTTGTGTCCCCAGCTTGTTCCCCACCTCTTGCCTGTGGCCATGCTGGACTCAGGGTACTGGGACAGGTGCATCTTTGATCCATCTCAGCAAAGCCTCTCATCTTCTTGCAAATTTTCACCCCAAATTTCTCAATGGTCTTTACCCATATCAGTTCACTGACTTCTTTAGACTGGCTGAGAGGCAGAGGGATATCCCACACAGACAGAAGCCCCAGCATGGAGGGGTACGTGCACTGGCTGACCCAGGAGTACTGTTCATACCATCAAATCTCCAAGCATTTTGCACTTTTCAAGAGACAGCAACCAGCAAAGGCAGAGGAAAAGACATCAGTACCACCAGTGCACTGGATTTAGCAGGATACGGCAAATCCTGAGGTGAGATGCTGATTTTGGTCTGTGCACCAAGCACAGGCAAATCCACTCCGTGACCGCCACACTGCGATTTGTCACACTCCCCTAAAATCCACATTTTCTCCCTTGCACATGCTCCAAGACGTAGCCCTTCTGAGCTAACGAGAGGAGACCTACATACTTAGATTTCAAGCTGTTTCATACTTTGGAGCCTCTTGTGTCCTTGGATGCAACCAGTTTTAGGAACAGAGCCAAATCACACCCCAGGCCACCATTTATTTTGTGTTTTTAAGAAAAGAGGAACGTAATTGATTTCTGCACAAACTCTCCAGAAAAATCAGCTCCATGCAAGCCTTATCTCAGTCCTACTTACAGCATCTCAGCATAATGGGGACTATTTATGTCCCTGCCTCCTCTAAAATAAAACACATTCTTTAAGCCATTTGCAAGCGAGATCATCTCTGTTTCTTCAGCAAATGTATAAATAATGATAATGCAGCTAGAAACATGATTTATAACTAGGTCTTTGGCAGCACAGGGAGTTGCATCAGTGTGTGCAGATGTTCCATCTCCATGGACAGGCACATGGTGTCTCTTCTTTATAGTCCCAAACCCTTTTGCAAACAGAGACGAGATATTTGTATTCCTGCCCTGGCTCAGCCTCTCAGGAGGCACTGGAAACACAAACGGATCTTCTTCATTTCTCTTTATCTCCCACTACAGATCACCACCTAACTCACCAGAGGTGCCAAACACTTCCCTTTGAAACAAGCGTGCACCCATCCTCTGTCTCGCGTCACCTCTTGCAGCTCAGCACCGGGCAGGATGGCTCCCTTGCCGAGTGCAGGCAGTGGCAGGCCTGGGGTTCATTGCAGGGATGGTGATGAGCAAGCAAAGGGTAGAAAAAGAGATTAACCAACAGTTGCGTTCACTTGCATTTCACAGAGCCTAGCAAATGCCCCACTCCGAGCAGAGCTGTAGTAGCCCACTCAGTACAGCAGCAGAGGGGAGATGCTGAGAGCCCAGAGTAGGCATGTGGGTGCTCCAGCTCCTTGTTCCAGCTTTCAGCCTAGCCAGGGGCTCTCCAGCTGCTTAAATTAAAACACAACATGTAAAAATTTTCAAGTTTTCCCTTCTGATGACAAGATACATATTTTCATCTAGAGACCACACAGTGTTTGTCCTTAACATTTGTTTCTGTAAATAGATGGAAGTCTTGACTTCCCGGTCTGCTCTCCGGTGACCACAATGCCGGCAGACCGTTGCCTGCAGCTGCAGACGTACTTCCATCAGGCAGCGGCAGGGTAGGAGGAAGGAGGCAGAGGCACCACATGATTTACCCACGATCCCAAAATCATACGCAGCAAAGACAGAATGAAACCCGAAGTCCCAAGCTGGGTTTCAGGTTTCTTTAATACTGTCAAATATTTTTATTGTTTCTTCTGAATTTTGCACTTAGCATGAAACTGACTGTTCCCCAGGAGGACATTTAAGATGGCGTTTGGCACACACCAGCTGTCCCCGGCTCCACTCATCAGGATAGGGAGCACAGCCCTATGGGGGCTGGCTTCCCCATCAGTGCAGGGATAAATTAGGCAGGATGCAAATTGCCCCGAGCTTCTGCACACGTGTTGCCCTGCACTGCTGAGAACATAAATGCATATTAGTAATGGAGTTATCAGAAGAAACATCAACAAGAGGTCTGGGAAGGAACGGATAGAGATATCCTTCATTTAAGTAAGGGAGAGCAGGGAAAATGCATATTCATACGAAGCCTCCTGGGAAAGCAATTCGTAGGAATAATATATGTTTTCATAGTGTGGATTGCAGCCAGCTGACATAACATATTCTGTAATGAATAGCTGAGAAAGTGTCAGAGTCAACAGCTATCCATAATCACAAGCCACATCGACACTTGCTGGCCCAGCTCGGGGAGCGAGCAGGGAAGGGACAGTACTGTCTGGGACGAATGCAGAAAGGCTTCGGGGTGCAGGGCTGGTCCCTGCAGCCAGTAGAGCAACCACAAAGGTACTGGACACCTCAGGCTGTCACCCGCCACTCTTGTCCAAGTTAAAATATACGTGGATGCTGTTGTCCTGCAACTGAGCTGGACCCACCCCCAAGGTACGAGACCCATGTCAGGACAGAGATGCTTTTTGATGAGGACCTGGGGTGAAAGCTCAGGCTGAATACTTGCAGGATGGAGGAGTCACAGTATCACAGAATCCCAGCATGGCAGGGGTTGGAAGGGACCTCTGTGGGTCACCCAATCCAACCACCCTGACGAAGCAGGGTCACTCAGAGCAGGCTGCACAGGACTGCATCCAGGTGGGTCTTGAATATCTCCATAGTTTCCTCACGGTGATAAATTTATATCAGCTTTGGATTCAGATTTTGCTCCTTTCTCTAAGCACTATTGCAGATTGCGCAGAACTTGACTGCCAGCGGTGGAGCTTTCGGAGGACAAACTTCAACCAGTGGTATGGACGGACTCAAAGCACGAAGAAGCTCCAGGCAAACAAACATTAATGTCAATGCTTCAGTGTTCAACAAGACAGCAACTGCAGATGCATTTTTAATTGGAGGGAGGTGGAAAAATGCTAGAAATAAACAACGACCCCCATACTGATAAAACTGGCTATACCCTGAGATTTCCTGCCCTGGTTGTGTGGGAACGAAGGAAATGCTGGTTGGAAGGTCACAGCAGCAGATTAATTCACAAGGACGAACGAGACCTGGATGTCAGTGCCAGGGATATCCTTTCATCTGAGCCCATTGCAGGCTGGCCCTTTTTTCCTTGTTGAGCCTCTGGGAAGCAAAAGCCCTTGGTCCCTTTTGGGGTGCACGATACCAAGCGGCTGAGCTTTGCAGTGGCACCAGCTGCTGTGATCTCTGCAGCCGGGCAGCTGTGGGCCTTGCACACTCACACACTCACACACTCACACACACTCGTACGTATGTGTATGAGTCCCAGTTCCTGCCTTCGCAGTTTATTATCTGTGTGGAGAACAGCCACCCTGTGTCTGGGTTTGGTTTTCTAGTATTCCCTCCCTCTTCTGTGCCTGAAACTCTCACCGGCCGCAGCAGTGAGTGCAGTAAATGATGTTTCTTCAGTACAAAGATGGGAGCCCCTGCTTCTAAACAAACTCAGCAGAAAAGCAAGCAGCAACAACCTGATGTGTCATCCTGCTTTTACGAATCCATCCCGTGGAGCGCAATTAAGAACAAGATCACTCAGCAGTGGCTTTCCAAACCCTTTTGCATTGTTTTCCTCTGCCTGGCAGGAGGGAAGGGAAAACATCAGCTTTCTCTGGTGCGGCTCTTGATTGTGAACTAATGCACAGCTCAGAGCCAAGACCAGGGAACCGAACCAAATCTGATTAATTGGAGTATCCAGACAGGCAGAATCCTTCCTATGCTCCTCGCAACACAGCAACAGAGGTTATATTTTACCTTCACTCGACAGAGAAGGCAGAACTGATATCCTCCAGGGACAGCTCTTACGCCTGCCCCACCGCTGTGGCACTTGGTTCAGTAGCCGTGCTGGCAGTGCATGGGCAAGGGAAGCCTCACAGGGATGCTGATGGCTTTCAGATGCTGGGCACGGAATAAAGTACAGAATATACAAGTCCTGCTTCAGGCAGGAGTTCACATCCACTTTCAGAGTGGGCAGAAGCTATTGTCCCTTTGCTGCTAAGCGATCCGCAGGAGACAGATCTGAAGGGCTTTCTAGCTTCCCATCTCACAGACTGCAATCACATCACAAAAGCCAGCTCCGTGGGGAGAGCAGAGACTATGGAGGAAGGCTGAGCAAGATGTTCCCACTACATCAAGGCCACTGGGGGCTTCAAACTAGCCAGGACATCATCATACTGCAGCACTCAGCACTGCCACAACTGCCACTGCTCTTCATCAGACACCCAGAGAAAACCTTTGCCAATCACACAGGGCCAACTGCCCGATGCAAGGACTACCGTAGTCTAGTGACACACTCCCATTAGTTCTGCTAATCCTGGATTTGGACCCAGAAACAGATTTGACAGAAGCTGTGCTGGACATGTAGCACCATCAAAGGGCTCTTTGCAGAAGTGGAGTCTCCTTTACAATTTTTGCAGCATAGGTAATCATAAATAGCCTATGAGTACTTTTACAGTAGCAAACTGGGCAATGCTCAGGCAGGCCTATGCCCTCGAAAGGGGCTGTCTATGCTGCCAAACTGCCCAATGGCCCCAGTAGTGTTCCCAGCAAACAAGTGGGTTGCCAGTAAATAGATGTCTCTGTTTAAGAAGATAAGGCTCCTGCCTTGAGCTATTCTCAAGTTGTGCCCAAGCATCACCTGGGGCAGCACTTGTTGGCAGTGGCCGGTATCAAGCCCGGGAGCACGCTGACAATTGTAAAGTCTACTCATTGACAGGTCGTGCTCAAGAAATACCCTGCCCCTGCCCCATTTTCCAGTGTACATGAAGCTCGGAAAGGCAGATGGAAGACAAACAACTGGCCCTACTGCTAGCCCTCTCTGGAGTGATTTACAAACTATTTGCAGCCACTGTGGGTGCATCCGCACCTTTCAGCAAATTTAATACAGCAGCCTGTCTTCAGCCACCAGGAACATGCCAGCACAGTGGCCCAGGAACAAAGCAGGTAAAGAACAATAAGAATTCATTAAGCTTCACAGTTTGCTCCTTCGCCAGAGTGCTTGGCTCTGATTTCACTCCATGCCTAAGGTTTGTGGAGCTGTTAGGAGATAATTTGGTCATGTGGTAGGAGAAGCGACTTACTCAGCTTTGAGGACATTGATTTTTTTTGGACATTTTTCTCTTTTATTCCTCCCAGCCTTCTCTGATTTCTCTTTCAAGCTCTTTTGACAAATCTGTGTTAATTTGCTAACTCTGATTTGTTGACTTGGTTTATCCTCCACCTTGACACGATGCCACAAGGCTGCTAACAGCAAGGGTGGGATGGGATAACTCCCAGGAGTCTCCCAAGTGGACTGCAAAATTCGGATTATTGCAGCCCAACCTGAAAGGAGTTCAGTTCCTAGAAAATGCTGAATGCCCCCAACCTGAGATACCCAGAGTTTTTCATTGCTTTTAAAAATATTAATGCTAAGAATGGTGCTGCTTGTGGCTGGCTAGTTATGTCATGAAATTGTCCTTTTTTATAATGATCTCTGGGGATTTCTACTCTGAGAAATTTAGTTAGCAAACTTGCTTTAGACCTTTTATTCGTATTCTTGAAAGAGCAGCTCAAATGAGATACAAATCATAGATCTGAAGGGCTGCTTAACCAGTTCTTACAAACTTCCAGGGCTGGCAGTTCCTTAACTGCTCTCAAGAAGCTTGAGTCTCATCCTTTAAAGCAAAACCTATTCCTTTTCGAAACCACAAATTACCACAAAATTGTTCTCCATTTCAAACTTAATATAACACTGCAGTATCTCTGAAATCAGACAGCAGACTTTGTGTACAAGCAATGAACTTCTTAATGATGCCTGCAGCTAAAATGGCTTCTGTGCTATTTATTGTGAAAGCCTTCTGGACAACTGGACAACAGAAGCATCGTGCAGCTGCCAGAAGCCTGAAAACAGTGGTGAGAATAGGTGCCTTGGCCTGAATTTCCTCGCTCTGCACTAACGAGTGGTACACGAGCTGGCTGCTGCTGCATGGAGTGGGTGAACAGAGTGAGGTTAAGCAGGCTCCAGGGAGCCGCGGAGGCTCAGCGGGGGAAAGCCTGGGCTCGGGGGGAGTAGGGGGGGATGCATTTGGAAATGGCTCCAGCAAGACAGTCTGTGCACAGAGCTGGAAAGCAGCTGTTACCACTGTCACTCCACGACTGGTCTTTTTCAGTTCTGCTCTTTAAAAGACGCGCTTTAATTTTACAAGGAGATTTGTAACCGTTCAGTCCTGGAAATGTAACACACGCTATGGACGTGCAACACAACGCGATTCCCAGTGCCCACTGCCCAGCCCACTTCTTCAAACCACTCACCCCTAGAAAACATTTACAGAAGGCCAAAGCTGTGCGAGTGTTTCCCTACAAATTCCCAGGCTGTGGAGCACTAAAATCCAGCCTCCCGCTTGCTTTCAGCAGCTAAGGCTCTCGAAGAGTCTGAAGGATCCCACATCCTTCCCGGTGGCCCCGCATGACGCCCCGTCTCTCTGCAGGTGATGCTCGCTGTCAGCAGCGCTGCGGCGGGCTGTGCTGCCAGGGTTCAGCCTCTTGACTTCCTCTTGTGGTGGAGTTTCTCCTTGTCATCCTGACCCCATTCAGTCCTTGTGTTTAATGAATTCCTGGCACTTTATTAACAAGAGATATCCAAGTGTGATAAAGGCCATTTTACAGTGTTGGATGAGTTGCAAAGAAAAGCAGAATCGAATGCTGTCATCAAAGAGATGCTTAGCTACAGATTATAAGAAATCTTTACATAGCAGCAAAGAGCATCTTAAGCCGCAGAAATGGGACTTGGCAGATTGGGACTCATGTCCTTGTTTTGTCATGGACAACCTGTGTGACTTTGCTGAGCGTGCAAAGGTTCTAATCCTGTCAAGTGCTTGACCCTTTTCTATTGATCCAGCAAAATTCAGCAGTACCCGACACCCAGAGCAAGCCAAGAGGATTTGCTGACCAGAGATCAGGGTCCAGACTGCCTGGAAGGATTCAGCCCGTTTGTCTCTCCATCCCACATCTGCAGTCAGTCGCACATCTGCAGGAGAGGAATCACCACGCTCTCCTGTGCAGGTCAGAGATGTCCTTTGCCAGCGGTTATCAGACACCCCACAGCCACCGCCAGAGTCAATCCTGATGCCTTTGTGAGCTGGGTGACATTACCAGATATCTCACCTGGAGAAACCAAGCGACAGGACAGGCTTGCCCAGAGCCAAGGAAGAGTCTGATTTAGCTGTGAGCTAATGTCCGTTCCCCAGTTTCGTACCCCATCACCCCAACCACTGTCGCACCTCAATACCTGCAGGTAAGAATCCAAGAGCGCTCACCATCTGGCTATAGGAGTCAGCAACTGCTGCAAACCTGGGGCCCATCAGGAAGCAAATAGGACGTGGCACCCGTCACTGCACCGGGAAAACCACAGGCATCTGCACTGGGGCAGCGGGAGCTCAGGGCGAGCTGAGCTCTCCCCAACACTTCTCGTTTTCTCTGTATGAAATGTATTCAATTATTTTCCTTCTGGTACAGAGCTGATATGTTCTGGGTTTGCTGCATCAATGAACAGTAACAGGCAGTGCCCACTCCAGCTTTCTCCTTGCCACCTGTATTTTCTGCTCCTTGCTGAGTGTTTCTGCTACAGCTATCATCTGTGCTGTCTTTTTCACTGCAGCCTTTTCCTGCTGCTTGTCTTTTCCACACATTTGCTAATGGGGAATGTTCATCTTTTGCATTTCTAAGGGCTCTTTCATCCAAGGATCCCAAAGCCTCCTCAGTGCCCCTGTGAAGCAGACAAGGTAACAGCATAATTCACACACCCCCAACAGAAGCACTGAAGAGCTAAAGGGATGCAGCCAAGATCAGGAGATGCAACAGCAGCAAGAGTCTGGAGCATTAGCGTGGGGCAGATCAGGAGCTCGTTAACCCCACCAAGGGGCTCTGTGTCAGCTTGGGCTGGCACTGCAAGGACCAGGGGTCAATCTGGCCCAGGGCTGTGCTGTGCCCATCAGGCTGGGCTAACTGGGGCTTTGCAGATCCCACCCCTCGGCAGAGAGTAAATGTGCCCTGAGGTTTGTTCTGCAGCTGCAAGTTTGAACTCAGATTTAAATCTTGAAATCTTCATTGGTGATGTGGGTCCTGAAATCCCCAAAATTTGCCCAAAACATAAGCTCCTAAGGGAGTGAGTAACATCAGGCTTGTTGCTACTGAAAAGGAGGAGGTGAAGGAACCTGCTGGAGCAAATCTTTAACATTGTGTTGTTGCCGTCCCTGCTGCCACACAACCAGCTGGCGTTTCTGCCTACCAGACAAATCCTTCAATAGAGGAATGGCCTTTCTTTTTTTTCACTCATAAGCCAGGACACTGAGCAAAGGTTAAATCATGGTTGAAGCTCAGCTCTGCTTTGAAGGGTGAGAAGACATAAGAAAACAAAGGTTTCTTGCTAAAGGAAAGAGAGAAAGTTGAAATATCTTTCTTTTTTTTCCTTTGTTTCTAATGAAAAATATAAAATATTTTCATAACTAATACAAACAAGGCAGAGAAGCGAGGCCAGAAGGAGGGGAGGAGGACTCCACTGGACTCACCTGAGCAGTGTCTGGTGAAGTTCAACCTTGCCACCACGGGGACTCGCAGTGTCTGGGCCAGCAGGGGTGGGCTGGAGGACCAAAGCAGGCAAATATAATGCCTGTGTTTGACAGACCGAGAGCCTGGAACCACAACCAGCCTGATTTCCATATCCTGACAGACCCTCAGACAAATCACTAAGCAGTTTCTAAGCACCTGGAGGATAATAAAATGATAAAAAACAGCCAATGTGAATTTACTAAGAACAAATCAAATTAATTTATTTCTCTGACAGAGATTCTCTGATTTATTTCAAATCAATTTAATTTATTTCTCTGACAGAGTGACTTGCCTTGTGAAGAAAGGAGGAGGGGTCTTCAGATGTGATCTGTCTTGGCTTCAGCAAAGCTTTTGACATGGTCTCACAGGACATCCTAAATAAATACAGTTTAGGGGAAACCTCTGTGAGGCAAATGCAAAATTGTTCAGAAACTCATACTCAGAGAGTATGTATTCACATTTGGTTGTCAAAGAAGGATTTCTCATCTGGAGTCCCATAGGAAACTGGTCCAAGTCCAAACACTTCTCTTGAAAACCACACTGATGGCAAAGATAATACACTTTAAAATTATTGTGTGTGATCCAAAGAAGGAAACTAAGCTTGGGAAGTACAGGGTTGGATGAAAAGGTTGGTAGTAAAATAGCCCAAAAGAGGTAAAGTTGATATTAAAAAATGTTTAAAAGAGGATTGCATTAAGTAGGATGAAACCAAGCACACAGGGACAAGATGGGGTAAACACCAGGCAGCAGCTTAGCAGCGAAGAGACACGTGTGGGCTCTACATCCGATTCCTCTAAATGTTTATTAGCCGGGGACATAGCTATCGCCTGCATTGGAGTCCCTCTTGCCAACGCTACAAAAGAGCAGATGATCATCTTGCTCCAACTGTCCCATGGGAGCAGGGAAACATGCAACTGGAACATCCCCAACAACGACCAGGTAGGGTGAGCATTAGGGGATGTTTCTAAAATAAGGACAGTTAGCTCTGAATGAGGATAACTGAGATCAGGACGTTTGCAGAGGAAACTTTAACAGATACCAGGCACAGCCAGACTGGCCTCATCCCATGGGACAGCAGAGCGGATCGGTCTAGATGATGCCCTGAAGCCACTTGCAGCCTTTCATTTCTGTATCTTCCTCATCTTCCAGACCAAGTGTCTTGCAAGACTACAAGGATCACCCCGGCATAGCCTGGTTCCCCCGTACTAACTAGTATTTTAGCCATTTTCACGCTTCAGTCACGCTGCGTAGATGTGCTGCATTGATGCATTAAGGGAGGATATGGCTCGAGTTGGCTCAGAAGACAGTGGGTAGTTTTTCAAGATGATCCTTGCTGCCCTCTTTGCTGTAAGCAGACAGGCTTACATGATTACGCTGTCAAGGCACAGTGGCCTCCATCTGCAGAACAAGAGGGGTCATTTTGCCGGTCAAACCGTGGTGACATCAAAACACAGAGCTGGGGCATGTGTAGAGTCCAGCAATCAGCTCCTAGGGGAGCATCCTTGTAAATGCCAGGGGCACCCACTCTGACACCTCTATTTCTAGGACCATCCAATACACCCATCCTACTGGCCAGAAAAGAGGCAACCTTGGTCAGGGGTCTGACAGCCAAAGAGGAGGGACTCGACCTGCTCGAATGACAGACCGGTGTCCCACTCTAGCACAGCGCTTACAGGGCCCGAACCAGAGCCTTCTGCACCACTTTTAGGGTATGGTTTCCCACCTTGAGAGCACAGCAGTTTTTCACTGCTAAAGAATTTCGATTTGGTCCCTGTGTTTGTGCCATGCTGGTGCATTTGGATGTAAGAAGCACATTAAAAATGCAAACAGAGGCAGATCCTAGAGAAGCTGAATGTCATCCCTCTATGTCTTTATTTAAAATCAAATCCAGCTTCATTTTAATGTCCTCCTTGGGCTGGGGCTGAGCAATAATTTTCACTTGTATAAATACACTTAGAATTTGTGTATACATATTTATGCCATTCCAACAGAAAATAAAAAGTCATCAATAAAGAGTATTATTTCTACAACTACAGCAGTAACACAAGCAGCGACAGCAGGCATCAAAAAAGACCATCTCTGTGGGGCTTTGGCAGAGCGCGGGTGCTGCATTTAGCCCTGCACTCTATTAGCTCTGGGAAACAGAGCAACCTGCCTGAAATACCGGCCTGAAGAACAAGAACCTTAGCATCCTTGTAAATGATGGCAACCTTGTGCCATCGCTTGCACAAAGATGCCACCGCTCCCGGGATGGAGTGTGACATGGATGTTTCAGCCAGTCCCTAGGTCCGAGCTGTGTGTTTCAATCAGCCTGGCAAGTCCTGCTCGGGGAGCTGCGAAGGAGGGCAAACAGCACGGGAGAGGATAACCCCTGCTCTCCAGCAGAGCGGTACGACAGCATTTCAACAGCAGCAGAGTAACAAGCTTCCCCTCCCGCTTCGGTCGGTGGAGAATCACAAGCACCCCCGCAGCTGGCGCTCGGGCTGATTCCTGTCCAGAAAGGGGCACCGGGGTCCTGTCGATGCTGACGTGGTGCAGCGCTTGGTCTCGGGTCTGATCTCTGGCAGGTGGCAAAGAGCACTGGCTGCTGGCTCTCTGCTACAAAAATAGCTGATGCACAAATGCTTTCTGTGCATTCAGATCCAAATTTCCAGGGAGGAGATGAACAGGCTGGGTCACGCTGTCAGAGCAAAGATCAGCTTTTACCTCTATCAGAATATTCTCCAGTGATTTCCTCCTCCATACATTAGATTTTTCCCTACACTTCATTGGTCAGTGTTAGTGTGTGGAGCTGGGAACCAGATGGGCTCCTTGCCCTGAAGGTAGGTCTGGAGATTGCTCCCCAGCACAGCTGAGAAGGAGGGTTTGTGTGTCAAGAGCTCTTGAGACCCCAAGCCCCTTGCTCTCCTGCATGACCGCAGGTAAGTCACCTTTAGCCATGTCGTCTGGATGGACCCGGGCTCCTTTGTCCAGCCTGATTTTGGCCTCTGTGAAGCATTTCGGATGCCTCATGGTCCCTGTCTCACAACACTGTGAAGGCAATGCTACAGCTTTTCCCTCGGCCCTCCCCACCCAAGAGCTGGATGCCTCAGCTCTTCGCACCTAGAAAAAAGGGACAGAGCCCTACTGAGACTCAGATCTTGGGAACAAAGGCCATTTTCTCCTGCTGATCCCTGCAGTCCCAGCAGGCCCTGATCTTCATTAGGACTCCAGCTTCTGGCATAATTGAGTTACAGCTTAATGTACTGAATGCAGGATACCGCACTCCAGCTCAAGTGGAATACATCGTAATGCATTAAGCATTTCTCTTCAGATAAATAACTGGAGAAGATGTGTTTCCATTACTTGTGCATGCCCTCATACAGAAATGGCAGAAGGCCTAGGAAAGGATTATATTCTTTTTTTAATTCAATCAACAAATGTATAATGATATCTTCTGGGAACTACCCTGCAGAAGAGAGAGATTTGCCTCTCTGCTCCTAAACTCCAATGTTGGCAAAAAATGCCTGGAAAAAGGCTCTTTTTGTCCAGGCTTCAAGGCAAGAAGAGAGCTTTATCCTCACTCGCCTCCTGAAGAGCAGCTCTGGGTTAAGCCCAGCAGTCCCACTGATCTGGGATCCTCCATTGGGTTCGAAAGCCTTTTACCTAAGGACAGAGCAGAAGGTTCCCATTTGAATTTGGTCCTCCACCAGCGCTGGGCAGGCTGTATTTACAGCAGAGCAGTCTGTGGCCGTGAAGAGGCAAGAGGGGCTGTTTCCTTCATCAGGAGAATTTAATTAAGCCTGCTGCTTAAATACGCAACTCTAAACACTTTAAATATAGGTTGTGCTTTATGGAGGGAAAAGAGGCAGAGAATTCCTTTATTGAGATACAAAGCAGAGATTTCAGCAGCAGAGCCTCTGAAGCAGCAATATATCCTGCTGCCAGAGGCACCTCTGAAACCAAGTGCTTCTTGGTGGGAGAGAAAATACAGTCAACACTATCGTCTTGCTTGTGTCCAGTTATATTCATGAGCATCTGTCTCTTGTCTCTGCAGAAAAAGGCCTGGCTGGCCTCAGGAAAGAAGGGAAAACCCTGTTAGTGATGTTTACATGGGATATTACGTGATATTTCAGTTTAAACCTCATGTTGTTGGGGTCTCATGGAGAAAAGCTACACAGCGTGCTCTTGATCTGCCAGCTTCTGTTTCATACAGGGGCTGCTGGTGAAATGGCCTGGAGTGGACTGCTGAGATCCTGCCTGCATCTGCCTGCAACTGCAAGGGGTGTTTGTGACCCCCCAGTGCTGCCTGCAAAGAGCTTACAGCTGAATGACAAAGGTAAGGGAATTGCAGTCTCTGGGGGATCTCCCACATGCTTTCCAATCCTGTCAAAGGTAAGAGCAGCAGCATTCCCACTACCTTGAAATTCCTTCTCTCTCATCCCAGTGCACCAGGGATGAAGGGGTGACAGTAACGCAGAGGGGAAGAACAGTGCTGGACTCAGCAGACTGGCTTTTCTATGGCAAAATTCCCTTTTTTGCTTCAAAGTTTTCACCACAATAAAGCAACCCAATTCAACAGAAAACTATTTCATAGAAATTCATCAGCATTAACAAAAATGCTTAGCTGGGCACAGGACACGACATCCGTGGGATGATAATTGTCCATCAAGCCCATCTGTATTATAACAGTGTCCAGCCACTTGATATACTCAGCAAAAATGTAAATTATTTAGAGCGGTGCTCCAGAAATTTACAGCTCAAATTTATGGATGTAATTAGGTGTCTGGTACCTGGCTGAAGAGAGCTGGGAGTCTAAGATGTTCAGGTGATTCACAAGCCCTATGGCCAGAGCCGTGCCGTCACCCTCTGGTGCCAGCCAAGAACTGAACCAGGCAGTGGCCAAAGGACTTATCCGAGGTCATCGGGAGAGTCCATGGCAGAGCACGAGCTTTTGGTCATGTTAGCCTCCTGTGAATGTTTGTGGCTTCATGCAGCCAGACTGTCTCTGAGCACAGCTGCAGCCTTCGCTGATAGCTCATTTAGGAGTCATAACTTTCCCAGTGAACAACAGACAGATGTATTTTCCTTGCTGTTATGATCACACTTGTAGGTGACAGTAATAAAACAGCCGTAGTTGTATTTCAGCTGGATGAGAATCAGGAGAAAGTACCTGAAATTAAGCATTTCTGCCTCCTGTGCAAGCCTTCTAGAAAGATGCTCCAGGTAAAACAACAGCTAATTCCCCCATCTGGCAGAGCCTTTGCTGACAGACAGGCTGTCCCTTTCCAAAGCACCCCATGAACAAGCAAAAATCACAGCAGTGGTAAACTGGGGGGCCATGGCAGAGTGATGGGTTTCGGTGCATGCACAATTTCTTCAGGCTGTTGTGCTGAAGCTAGACAAACCAGTGGCATCATCACCTTGATAGAAACTAATTTTATACAAAACCTTTGCATTCCTCTGACAGGGATGACAGCAGCAACGATGAAAACTGGACCTGTGCTACCTGGGTTATTTTAGGATTAGAAAATTGTGGAATAGCAATAACCCATGGTAAAAGAAACCTCCTTAGCACACTGCTGAGATGCTTAGAGATGGCAAAGCCAACCTTCACACTCCTTGCAGCACATCAAAACAACCTACACTTCCCCATCTTTATCCGGGTTGCAAACACCTAGTAGACCTGCTATTGTCTGGGATGATGGTGGTGTCTGGCAGATGAACCCCTTGACACCACCAGTAAAGGCAGAGCTTATCTGGGAGGGAAACAAGCTTTCTTAGGGGAAGACAGGCTGAAAAACAAGCTCTCTGTCAACATGGGACCAATGTAGACTGCTCTTGACCTCAATCCAAGGGCAAGGGACATTTACCCAACACACCTTCTATACCCCAAAGGTAGTGCATCCACCGCAGCTCAAATAAGCAGTACAAAAAGCAACTCATAAAAAAATTAAATAAAACTTAAAAATGCCAGGAGAACAGCTCTGGAGAGACTTTGCATGGTCCTCACCAGGGAAAAGATGAGGAAACTTCTTACGGCGCTGAAGTTGTCTCTTTTTTTTGCCTCTCACAAATAATATATACTGCAAAAGTATGAGTTTGGAAGAGAAGAAGTTTTCCTAAAGTGTGGAATTGTTTGCTGAACGATTGTATCATTTCCAAAACTGAGGTAGTAAATGGAGAAGTAGAGAAAAAAATCGTGAAGCTGCAGCCATGTCCTGACACGGCAGGAGGAGCCACGCAGCTGGGGCTCAGGGCTCCAGCGGATCTTGCCCAGCCTCACCAAGGAGAGTCCTTCCTTCCCGCCGTGCACCCTCACGACCAAAGTGGTTATAAAGCAGCTGAAACAGTGACAGCTTTCAAAAGGAGGGAAGGAAACCCTCCCTGTAATCCCCCAGTTAAGCTGTTGCATCCAACCGTTTTAGCAAAGGCCATCTCTGTGCCGCCTGCTAGCCTGCAGCTAACCTGAGCCCCAGACATGCTCCTTCACTTAGACCTCAGAGAGGATTCAGGAACTAGCAGAGGACTGAGGGCAGAAACACACTTCTGGTGCAAACCTGCAATGTTTCACCTTACCCTGAATGATGCTTGACAACATTTATAAATGGATTTATCTGTGAAACTGGGCATTTTTGGAGCAACATCTCAGGCAGGACAGACTTCTTCCTCTCTTTCTCCACTCTCCATCTCTGCTGGCTAATGCTGCAGACAGATCTGAGCAAGCTCTGATTGTTTCCTCCCATTCTCAGGCTCTTGTTCCATTCAAAAGAGAGATTCAGTCTGTCCCCAGAGAACAAGTCACCCAAAGAAAAGCCAGTGGGAGTGACAGCTGGGACACACCTCCCTCCGCCTTCCAAAGCCTGCATAGAAGACCTGTGTAGCAAAACACAAGACAGGACTCAGAAGAACTGTTCCTAGAGGAGCATTGCCATCCTTGATAAGTGACTTTGCTCTGATTTAAGTTATAGAAAAAAAATAAAGAAAAGAAGAGCAGGGGTGCCTCCATCCTGAAGCAAGGCAGGTCTCAGCACCCAAAGGGATCAATCATTCTCAAAGCAGGATCTGCTCAGGATGGAGATTCTAACAGGAGGTTAAAAAAGCTCAGAGCTTATGGCTTTTGTCTGCTTGTTTTTCTTTCCCAAGCTTTGCCTCGTTTCACTTGTGGAATACTGCATTTATGACAGCCCAGCCCCAGGTTCAAAGACCCAGTGCAGTGAAGTGCTCACAGGCTTTCCCTTGCTCTGGATCGTCACAAATATTGAAGTTTAAGACAAAACTTCTCTCAGTTTTCTGAGCAGCTGTGTGTCACGGATGGCATCACGCTATCAGAGGAGCATCTCCACCTTAATGGGAGCAACAGGAGGGGTTTAAAGGTTGTCTGTCCAGCTTTTTGTGAGCTAAAGGTTTTGGGGTGAAAACTGAAAAATTTGTTTCTCTGTATTTGACTTTATATCAGTCTCACACATATTACCTGTACTTAATGTCATCTATCAGCACAGGGTCATTAAACTCATAACAGCCTCGATATTGCTGTGTAATTTCCCTCTCACTACAAGTTCTCCCAGTGAATCCCAGTGAAGGTATGAACACTACATTTAGGCTGAAGGATAGGGTTTTCCAGCCAAAGTTTAATCTCAGTGCAGGATGCATAAGAAATAACATCAATAAAAGCACTTTTTTTCCCCATTCTCCTTTATTGAAACAGTAGAGATCATGTTATCAAAATTGACATGACAAGCCTGGCCAGAAAGTTAAGACAGGGAGAGAGGGGAAGGAGATTAAAAGGGAGAAAATCTGAAAGTATTTCTGCTAAATTTGCTGTAAAAGATGCATCAAAGTAAATTGCAATGAACCCACATCTTCAACACCTTTCAAATTCCACAAGGTCGCGGCCACCTAGACAGCTGGAAGCCAAACGAACATGAAAGATCTCATTATAAAGCACAAAACTGCTTCTTAGAAAGTCTGGTTTTGCTCCTGGAGTGAACTTGGACTATGCAATCAGTTTTATCAAGCTGAACTTCCTCTGCCTGTGTCACATCAGGTGCTGATGTGTTCCCTGGCCTGAGTCCTTGCCGTGGGGTAGATCGTGCCTTGGAAGAGCTCTGAAATGACTGCTTGATAACTTCATGGCTAAAGGCACTTGTCCATGTACCCACAATCAGAGGAACGGAACTTCCCCATCTTTGGGTAATTCATCTTTTTTTGTATGTTTTCACCATTTGCTCTTTCAGTTGCTTAATCTTTTACACAAGAGGTTTCCCTGAATCACACATCTTAGGTTATATTAGGTCAGGAAGACCACGAGGCAGAAGGTGGAGGCTGTCAACAGGTAGGATGTCTCGGGTGGAAGGTAAAGGGCTCTGTATCCCACTGCTCCATACCTTGAACAGCCACTTGCCGACCTCGGAAAGAACGTGCAAACGTGATGCCATTGCACCAGCAGTCGAACTGATCCCAGGCTTGAACAAGGCTCAGCCATCCCCATGTAATGAACTGCGGGGTTCTCAGCCAAGTCGTCTGCAGGACAGGCACACCTGAAACCCACCATGAACACCTACCATCAGGAGTTGGCCTCCTCACAGAGAGCCGCAGCCCTGATCCAAAGTATCATGGCACGCTGATCCCAGTCGACAACAGCTGTCCCTGTCTAGAGCAGGGGACCAGACCCCGTTGCTGAAGGCAATGGTTGCAACTTCTGCTACTGCTTGCTTGTGTGATTGCAGGGCTGCCACCCCAAGACACGTCCCAGGGAGGGCACCACTGTAGACCAGGCAAGAAGCAGGGATTTGGGGGCTTCTGCCGAAATCTGGCACTAACAGCAGAAAACAGATCTCAGCATGAGCATCCGAGCAGCACTTCAAGGGCAGGGCTGCAGAAGGCTTCCAACAGCACAGCTGACGCAAGGCATCAGGCAGACGGCAGGCCCTGCCCGCACCATCTGCCTGCTCCCTGCCTCCCTGGGCCCAGAAACTTAGGCAGGAGAAACAGCCCGTCTTCTGCCGACCGGCACCTCAGGGTGCCAAACGCATGGCAAGAGGCAACTGTGGACCGAGCAAAGCTGGCAACAGCCCGTGCTTCTGGTCCAGCTGGGTGCATGGAGAGCAGGGCAGCCTTCCATCCCTCAGCCTCCACTGAGTTGGTTTGTCAGAGGCATTTATAAACTTAATCTGTCTCCACCGTGGGGAAAAAGAGGTCCAAGACACAGTGAATTGATCTGGGCATGGAAACATTGCTTTGATTATATCTGCAGAGGGAGCTGAAAGGCCACTAACGGTCAGTCCTGGCTCAAGCAGCTCTCCTGCACTTCAAGAGCATGTGTTCAGTGCTTCCAGGATCTGCAAAGTCAAGGGCATATCCTAAACCCAGTGACATCGTGGGTGTCTTCTCCAGGACACCTCAGACTGAGGAATCCCATTGGGTCCCACTGATTTCCACGCTGAAATCCCATGGAGCTGGGGCTGGACCTAGGATCTGCAGCACGTGGGACATTTTCCAGTTAAGACAATGAGCCCTGCTCCCTGTAAGGGAGATGGCAGTGGGAGAGGAAGAGTGGTGTGGAAACATGCCTGATTTACACAGTACATCTGCAGCACAGCCAGGGATGGAGCCAGGCAACTTGGTATGGATGGACTTGCCCTTCCTTTGGCATCTGCTTGTGACCATTGCTGGAGACACAGCAAGGCGCTGGATGGGCTTCTGACCCGGTATGGTTGCTTTAATAGTACATTTTGTGCAGTTAAAGCAGCATGTCTAAGAAGGACCCAGAGGTCAAAATACATTCAAAGGGCAGCAGAATTTGGATCTGACATCCACCTACCTTTCCCTAAAGTATTCAACCAATGAGACCCTTACTGACCCTTATGCAGGACTTTGGTAACCCCAACTAGTGTTAGCCTTATATAGCGTATATTCCTGACAGGCCCCTGGAGCCCCTGGTTCAGTTTGCAAGCCAGAAACATGACTGTGGGAAGCTTCATCCGTCCCACTTGGCTTCAGCTTGATTATCATCACCAGCAGCACAAAATCCCCTCCGTGTCATGCCCACGATGGGAGATGTGCTCTGCCAAGTGCTCTCAAGGAAATGTAAGGCAGAAAGCCCTTGGGTTTCTTTAATTTTCTCCCCTGCTCCAGACTGGACAGATTTGTGTCACACCGAAATCCAATTAAGTCAGTCAGCGTTGCTAAACCCTCCAAGCCTAACTAATGGATGTCACCGTCTCACTGAGCAACCCATCAGCTCTCTCTTACATTTTCTCCACAGAGACCTGCTCCATGGGGCAGGAGAGGGCTGCCATCAAAGCCCACGGCCTGCTTTCCTCCTCCGCTCAGGGGAAATACAGCCAAAGGTGTGCACCATCATAGGGACATCATCACCACGACTGATGCTGAGGCCGCTGAAAAAAATGTTTGAAGTGGGTAATTAGCTTTGATTAAAAGTCTTTTTGCTGTGGCAGAGGCTCCTGTAATTTGCCTGGAGGGGACAGAAAAAGAGCAGAAGGAGCAGATGTTTGGATTTGCTCCTCACAGACGGGGTGGGGTTTGATCCTCTTTTGACTGCCTCGTCCTTCTCCTGGCTCCCAAGGCAACGATGCCACAGTGCTGCTTGCCTGCATCCTCTCCCCATCCTCTGCAAAGGGCTGCAAGGAGAGGCAGGTGATTGCAAACGGAGCTGAAAGGGGCACCAATAACTGTGAGATAAATACTCCCACTCTGCCTAAGGTATTCTTGCTGCACGTGTTGGTAAGGGCCAATAACTGACCAAAGAGGCCGTAGAGCTATCGCAGATGTGAAGGAGCATCCATGGACAGAGCACGGGGTGGGTCTGAGCGATGAGTCCTCATCCTCCTCTGCTGCTGCCTGCAACAGAGGGAGGGAAATTGAGGCCACGTCTCTGTGGCTCTGTGCCACCAAATTTGATGTAACGTTGGCAAGTAGCTTGTCTGTAAGGCAAAGAAATCTAACCTCGTGAAATACTTTGGTATCTATAGCTGAAAAGAGCTATTATTTTCATTATTCCCATATGATTCCCTAGTGAGGTGCAGCCATTGGAGTCCTCAATATATTTCCCCGAAATACAGACAATAAAACAATAACTGTAAAAGTTAACAACAAATCCAATTCTGTGGCACTGCTGGGACCATCCCTGTGAGAGGAGATAATTCAGTCATTTCCCTGCTCTTGCTCCAAAATTAAAATGAATTGATTCCTCCAATGTCAACTTGTTTATCATGTCTGCAGGCTGTCAATACACAGCAAGTTCCTTAGGTCCTACGGGTTCCTCCTACTTCGAGAAACTCCATCTATCTTTGAGATAGCCCTAGCACAACAGCTACAAACATCTCTCTCTGCAACCTCTCCTTCAAGTCCATCTCTACAGGTGCATCCCAAAACCCAACGCTCCTGGGGGCTTTCAGACCTCACTCCCAACTAGGTCACAGCAAGGCACCAGGGCATTCCCCAGGGAATGCAGCAAGCCAAAAAACCCACCAACTTATTGTGATAAGGACCAGTGGAGTGGCCGGGAAGGCAGAGAGAGCAAGAGCGTGAGGTGGAGAAACATGTGCTCTGCACCACAATACAGCGATATCTGGGGATGTTCCTAATAAGGGGGTTTTGTTTTCTTGTTTTTTCTATTTGAAAACATGGACTCACTGATGCTAAAACTTTTCATGGGAGCACACCAGCCTAGGCAGCAACGTTTCAAACAGCCAACAAGCTGGTAAACCAGGACGGGTCCTCCAGCTGTTGGAGAGCCTGGCTCAATCCGCAGCGCTGCTCAAGATGAAGCAGGGATTCAAAAGGGCGTTTTCATGCCCCACTAAGCAAACTATTGGTCTGGAATATCCAGTTCATTATGAACAAAACACTTCAAAAGGTTTTTGGGCTCATCCAGAGGCAGAACAGACAATGGACAGTAGCACATTAAATTAAAGTATAACTGGTAGATATGACCACTGGGCAGATTTGGAAGGGCACGTGGTAGTCAGACTCCTGCTGAACTCGGTGGGAGCTGCCGTCGCTCACGGTGTATTTAACTTCTGTTTTGGGAAGGAAGAAAATGTTTGGCATAATGTTCTAAGTGGGCTGCTTATCTCTGTCCTTCGGTCTGGGAAAAATGCTTCTCAGTACCATAAAGTTGCCTGCAACCTAGTCCGCGCCCGGAAAATGAGGAAAGAATGAACCCTGCAATTTTCCTGAATGACTTTTTAAAATAAGCTTTCAAATGGGAACAGCAAAATGACCTCAGTTAAAAACCTGATCCTCTTGAGAGTTAGAAGCTGCCTGCTCCACCTGACAAAAACACTTCAGTCTTTTTCAGCCATTCTGAATTTTCATGAAATTAGACAAAAACCCCTTTATATTAATTTAATAGATTCTGGGTAATAATTTCTCCTTCTCTCCATGGCCATAACTCCTCAAAGGGTAAATGATGCAGGTTCCCTGTGCTGCCAGGCCTGCAAGCCTTGTCCTGAAACGCAAGTCTGCTTCCCGCCCACTACTGATATAGGAGCTGCTCTCCTCCGCAAGGACTTCCTAGCTAGAAATGCTCCTCTAAAGCTACATTTTCCTTTTTCTCTCCACTAATCAATAAGAAACCACCGACGTCAAGACTCCTCGGGGTAGGAGACATGCCTCTACAGGAGCATCGGAAAAGGTGATCACCCCTTGCACCGGCGATTGGGCTGGACAGAGACTGTCCCTGGCTGCCTTGTCCCATCTCCCTCAGAAGACAGCAAACCCGGGCATGTACACCCAGCTCTCCCTGCAGCACCCATCCCTGCTGCAATGCCAAACCCACCACAGGCACCCACGCAGCTTCACCGCCCTGGTCTGCCTGCAGACAGGCTTCCAGCGCTGTCCAGGACCCGCACTCGGCCTCGGCACCCCGTCTGCCTGCCCGGCAGGAACAGGCATGGCTGCTCCATAGCAAAGATCCCACCGGATGCTTTTTGGCTGCCCCGGCCAGTGCATCCACGAGGGGTGACTCACCCACAGGGATAAAGCCCTCAGGCTCGAGCCCACAGAAAGCATCTTTATTTCATGAGGGAAGAGACCTTGTTCCCTGATTAAAAGTGCCTCTCTGCGCAGTAATTAAATGCAGATCTAACTGCTAACAGGAAATGCCGGCGTGCCAGGCTTCGCTGTTAATAAGAGCTGCCCAGAGGCTGAGGCTCCCTGTTAGAAACAACAACCATGGGGCGGGTGCAAACCCCTCAGAGTTCCCAGATCAGGTCCCCAGCACGAAGCCCCCCTGGGATGATGGGTTTATTAACCCCATCCTGTGCCCCTATTTAAAAGGCCCCAACAGAAAGTTCCCCTTCCACGAATAACTGCTGCCTCAGGGCATCCAGGAAATGCTTCAAACACCTGCCCTTCTTCAGAATGGCTGCCAAGAAAACCTTTATTTACAGGTCCCTATTCCCATATTCCACTGGGAAGCTGCCCTTAGGCACATCACAGCTTTGTCTTTGCTTGACTTGCATACTCTTGGCCTAAAGAACAAGAATCTCCTTTTATCTTCTCCCCCATGATACCCATCCAAGGTTTATGACATACAGTAGCCCCCAGCCTTCCGATTACACCTGGTATTCCTGCCCAGCCTTCCTCCACCCTGATGAAAGCAGCCAGGACTCCCTGCATAGACATACATTTTGTGCATCAAGGAGATGGGCAACCTGGTCTATTAAAATGTAAACATCCAGGCAAGGAAGTGGGAAAGACGGAATCACTGATGGGAGAAAGGGGCTCAAAGCAGTATCTGGAAACAGCTGGCAGAGAGAGACAGCTGCTGAGTCTGGATGCCAGTACCAGGGCACTGGGTCAGGCCTGTGATCCATCTGGCCTGATCTTGGCTATCAGAGTCACCTGGCAGTGCATAAATAGGGCAGTTATGCAGTGATGCTCCTCTTCCAAAATAATTTCAAACCCCAGCATGTGTGAGAGTCTTTTTAAGGTGGAAATGGTGTTTCTGTGTTTGAGCCCTTGAGGCTTTTCCCCCAGCACCTTACGTGACTGTTTTTGAACTCAAAATTTTCAGCCTCTGCAACATCCTGCGGCGAGGAGTTCCACCGGATAAACACTTGTCGCACGAGGAACAGCCTCCTGTTTTTCGTCTGAACTTACTTCTCGTACTGGGAATGGACTGTGAACAACAGTCCCCTGTTCAGCTTCCCCCGTACTCTGTCCCCTGTCCCAACTCCTTTTCAATGCACACTTTGCATGGCAATGCCAGAAAAGAGGGTCACAAAGTCCTGTGCCAACATGCCCCTTCCCAGAGCGAAATCCCATCCAGGACAATGCATTATTGATTAGGAGAGGGGAAAGGAGGTGATATCCAAACCACATAGCCCCGTAGCACTTACAAAACCACCTTCAGCTGCCAAGGTTTCCATCTTCCCCGAGGCACCCAGTCCGTCTCCGGCCGGTTGCTTCCCCAGCAGCAGGTTCAGTGGTCGAGGCTGCAGGGTGAAAAAACAGCAAAAGGTCAAGTGCTGGGTTGTGCTGTGCAAGCCCAGCCGCCAGAGCCCATCCTCAGCTGCAAGGTTGCTCGCTCAAGCTCTGGGTTGTTCATTCAGCCAGCTGAAAGGTTATTAAGGCTTTAGCAAAGCTCAGAAATGAATCTGCCAAGCTCTTGATCCATAAGTTCCTCATACAGAAGTATAAAAGAGTTAATTAAGCATTGGTGGCCATGAGTAAACAGATACATAGTGGCTGTAGAGCTCACTGGGGCAACAGGATTTTGCTAACCAGGATTTTTCTAACCAGGATTTTTCTAAACATGGATCTGCATCAGTTACTCGGAAAAAAAAAAAAAAAAATCTCTCTTTTGTCTTGCCAGAAAATGTTTCCAATGAGCAGAGGACTCTAGGGCTTGGTGGATTATTGCACCAAGTGCCTCTCACCACAGGGATGAACAAGGCTCTGCAACACCACTGTGGCTTTTCTGCTCTGGCCTAGCACACACAAACTGAGGCTTTGGATGCAAAGGCAAAATTGTTTCCATGCGTAATCCTCTGCTGCAAGTAAAGCTTGCAAGAGACAGCAATCCAGCATCACATCCAGGGTCACTTCAGGCTATTCGGAGCATGTTGAACGAGGCATCAAGATGATGGCAATAGGGTTCAGGGGTCTGAGCTTGCTGATCCTTCCCCCAGCCACCTGCGGTCCCCAAACAGCCTCATTTCCTTCCCAGTTTTGTCTCCGAGCCCCAGAGGCAGGAGCAGAGGGATGCCTGCCCAAGGCTCACGGCATGACTTGTATCTCCTCGGTCCGCAGGCTATCAACCACAGGCACAGGGGAATTTCTGCCCCTTGACCCACCATGTTGCTTACATTGGGCTCTTTGGGGAGAAAAAAAATAAAATCAATGTTTTTTTTGACTTTTCCTAAGTATATAATTCCAGGTAGTTCAGCAATGTTGGAGTGATTTATTGAAGCTGCATGACAGATGTAGCATGGAAGTTATGTGAGTCATGGATACGTGTATTTACATATGTCCATAATAAAAAGGATGTTAAAAAAATCAAGACAAAGTGATTGATGGTTGAAACAAATATTACCATATTATCAAAAGGAAATGTCTTGAGTAAGCCTGATCTTTTCCTCTCAAAGTTTTCCAGAAAGTTCTGCTTCCTCTAAAAATCTCAGTGCAAACCTGAAAAGCTCCTCAGCTTTGTTTAATGAGCTCATTTGACACCTTGCAAGGGCAAATCCTTAGACCAATGGGGAAAATCTCATTAGTGCCAGGACAGGTTTGGGCACACAAGACGCTACCTCTGCCACGAAGCCTCATGGGTCACCCCCTAAATCAGCTCAACCAGTCCCACCCTGCACCCCTCGGCCGCAGCGCCCACGCGTCCCCGGCTCCCAGCACCGGCTTGCCGCGAGACGAGGAGGCGGCTATCGGCTCGCCAGGCTGCTGGGTTTTCCCACAGCAGATGGCTTCTCCACGTGGATGAGGTTTGGAAAAACAACCCACGGCTGGATGGATCTCCAGAGAAACTTCTTCCTCAGTGCTTCATTATAAAACTGATAAATAAAAGTGATTGTCGCACAATTAGATTTACAGTCTCCTCCAAATTCTTAATCACCTCAAGATTAATTGTTGGCTCTCTTATTGTTTCCCTTTATGGGTTTCAGTTGTTTGCCTGTCCTTTTGGAGCTGCTCTGTGATGAGAAAAGGCTTTGAAGCGGCTTAAATGTGAAGATCTAGGCAGCAGTTTTGTTAAAGTTTCTTCCTCTTAACAGCCAGCTTCATTTTCTCATCGGGGTTGGGTGTTCTGAAGTCATTTAATTGCAATTTAATCTTCCTACTTTCTCCTCTAATATATTTCGGTGCAGTTCACCGGGTTATATTTGCCAATTCATTAACAGCCTCTCTGATATTTGACATTTTGCTTTAGGGAAATGCAGGTATGCGATCTTTAATATTTTGAGGATTTCTTAATGAGATTTAGGGGCTATGGGTTGGGAATACTGATTTTTTTAATTTAAATGTTTACTTCAGGGCAAATTTGGGGCATTTTTCTTGATTTTTCTGACGATGTTAAGACCTGGAAGGGGAGGGGGGAAATCAATGGAAGACAGCAGCAACATTTGTAAGAGGAGAAACATGTAGCTCCCTCTTGCCTCCTGAGCACACAAGGATTAAAAGTCATGAGAGTTTCCTGGTTCAAAATGCCAAGCCTTTTTCCAGGATTCTTTTTTTCTCAAGAAGCATCTTGGGCTTTGCCTGTGCTTTGCTGTAGGCATCTCTGTGCCAGCCAGTTTTGCTGTTATCACACCCGGTAGACAGGGAAGGCATCTGAAAGAGCCTGCCCACGCATGGCATGGTACATCCCTTTGTTAACAGGAACTGCCTTCCTGAAAGCCTTGGCAAAGGCCAGGTTGGGATGCGGATCCCAGCGTTTGGCTTTTACTCCAAAAGCAGCGCAATGCTTGCCATGAGTGTAGCTGAAGAATGGATAACTGCCTTTTAATGACGGCCCACACCTCTCAAAATAATGATGCTGAAAGGAACTCCAGTCTTTTCCTGTTTTCACTTTACTGTTTTGCCTTGAGCTCACTACTTCACCTCTTTTCACCTTGCCTATAAAGGAAATAATAAAGGTCCAAAACGCACATTTATGCAAGTAACCACAAAACCAGACTTTTAAAGACATTTAAAAAAAACCCACCTAAAAACACCTAAGAGTTTCTTTTTGATACCCAGGCCTCCTAGCTCTCAAGGATCAGCACTTGGTGCAGAAAGCCTACAGCCTGCACAGACAAAACCCATCAGATCTCAAAGGGAAAGAGCACTAAAATGGAGTTTGCTGGTGTGACACTTGGCACCGGCTCCAGCTCCATTTCATGCCTCATTCTCTCTTTGGATAGTACAGAGTGCATTGCAGAGAGCTATTGGGGCATGAGTTATTGCACGCAGGCAGCAACTCATATTAAGTGATCATTATTAGAAATGCAGAGTCAAATATGCAAAAATTTGGAAATACCAGAAATTAAGGCTGCCTTTACCTCCTTAATTAGGCCCCTGGTGAGCATGCTTCAACTCTCAGCATTAATCACCTCCCCAGAACACTCCAGCCTCCGTTGCTATTGCAGCATTTTTTTAAATTACAAAATATTTATTTTCCTGCTAACCTTTTGCAAAGCATACATCCCCTTCCCACACAGCAATACCTGCATGTGCCTCTTTCACTACAGAAACAGGCCTGCGAGGTACCAGTGTGTGCTGTTGGGCAGGAGCCAGCTGATGAATCAAAACAGCCTCGAAATGCCATCAGCACAACTGGCACCTGGAAGAGTATTTTGTCTGGCAGGAGGGCTGTTGCATTTATTTGTTCCAAAGCTGTCTCCAGATAAAGGATATTTAATTTGGCTGTCTCTTCTCATAAGCAGTACAGAGCGAGGCTCCCCGCATTTTCCAGCTGTGCCCTCTGCCCCCAGACCCTGCCATGCAGCTCAGCACTGCTCCCCGAGCACCCGCAGAACCCAGCACCCAACACCCATGAATTTGCTGTTAGGGTGCCCTGTGGCTCTGTCCGTGTTTTTTTTGGACTGGAGAAACACTTGCAGACCTCAGAGGTCCCGCTAAGGACCCATTAAACAGAAGCAGACTTCCCCGTGTCCTGGTTTTGCTTGCTGGCTATGGCTTACCCTGCTTCAGCCAAAGCGAGAAGAAAAGCTGGCAAAACGCAACTGTCGTGACTTTGTTTCTTGAGGGGATGTCAGCAGTGGGAATTTGCCTTTGGGCAGGATTGCAAGGAGGTTTATTTGTTTCTTAGCTTCAGGGATGAAAGGCAGAGCTGTTCTTGTGAGGACAGTTGAACTCTTCCATGCAAACCCAGCCACACAGCAGAAGCAGGCTGTGCTGAACTGTGCGCACGGACTTTGGCTATAGAAGCCTGGCAGGGAGTGTTGTCTCGTGGTTAGACTGAGGCATCCGGGTTCTTTCATCAACTCTATTCCCAACACTTAATTGTAGGAGACCTATAAACCAGGCATCTTCTCTCTGCCTTAGTCTAAAGCAATATAATTTTTTTTTCTCCCTAGGCAGCAAGAAGTAGAAATAACGAATGGTTACAAAGCACTCTAAGAGCCACAGAGAAATGTACCTCCAAGTAATGTGCTAATTAAACTGGCCAGCTAGGAAGGTTGATAACTGGATCGAACGTGGCTGAGAGGTGACCTACCACATGGAGAGCTCAGATCCTGCAGTCTCGGAGTGGTGGCCAGAAGATGCCCATGCTGGGGATGAGATGGAGATGGAGGGACAGGGGACAGCAGGAGGGTCAGGTCTCAGTGAAGGGGCACCTGGGCACCATCAGCAAGGTCAGACTGCACCCGAGGGAGAAAACAGGAATATTTCTGGAGAAACAAAGTGCCATATCAAGGCTAATGAATCATTTCTAACTATAAATCAAGGCTCTGTGATGGTTTTGGATGCCCCCATACTCCGCCTCTTTAATAATAGTATATAGTGCTAGCCATACGCATTGGGTTATTGCTTCTGAAATGAAGCTTAACCTAATAACACTGTCAAAAGTGGAAACACTGTTTAGTCATTAATGGATTCTAATAGCAAAGTCATTAATTGAAACCCAATAATGCTTTTCCATCCCAGTGACTTACTGCAATTGTTTGTGCTAAAGAGGCCCAGAGTTGCATCTGCATCTCCCTTCCACATTCGGCAGTGACCGGGACCTGTACCTCTCACCATTTTGTCTGTCTTTGGATCAGGGGATTTTCTGCTTGCTATTCACTCTTAGGAAATTTAACAAGTCTACACAGGCTCTTTAAAGCTAATGTTGCATGAAATGCAGGGATAAACCAAAGCAGACAGCTTCATAAGTACAAACATACTATCAAACTGCTCCCGTCACCCAGTCTTTTCCTAATGGTTTTATTATGTAAAATGATTCAGTCTGGAGAAAACCCACCACTGCCAACGCAGCAGTGCCAAGCAGGTATTTAATTCGTTATTTAGATATGAAATTTAAATGAAATCACACTATATCCAAACAAACTCCTAACAAGACCTGTTACCATCTAGTTCCCAGGTTAAGGAAGTGATGAAAATTGCCATTTTTTGTTATGAGAAGGATTAATTTACTCTAGAGGCTTCTCACCAACAGGAATTCATGCCAAGAGACCTGCCTATAGATTAACCCATGGAGAGCAGCCTGCTTTATACCCGTATCACTCTCAGAAAGAGGCTATTACAGTTGTTGCATTGAAAAGGCATAGAGATGCTGCACCATTAGTCCCAGTCCAGAGACAACTTCTGTACTTTGCACCCTCCCCATTTCAAAGAACTACAACAATGCAGAACAACAAATTTCAGTAACGTGAAAGTCTCACCCAAACTGAATGGAGATCTTCCAAACAGTTTCAGTTTAAACTTCAGCATCTTGAATTTAAAGTCAATGAAGTGTCTGAAGTGTGTGACAACTTTTACTGTCACCGATTATCCAAACACAATTGTTCTTTGGATTTTTTTGATTTTTTTTAAGTCTCATTGCAAACTCGCATTACGTGTTGGTTAATCACGCTGGCTGCTTGTGGCTGAAACCCTTGCCTTCATCTCCTGCCTGCTGTTAGCTGCTATCACTTGCCTGGGCTACAAACTGGGGGACTCCGGGGTGCTGAAGAGCACCAGAGTTTGTCTAGACTCATCTCGGGTGACAGAAATCTTGCTATGATCCCAATCACGTGTGGGTCCTCTTTTTTTAAAAAAAAAATCTTTTAATGTGTGAATTAAAAAATACCCGCATTCTTCACAGGCTGAAACTCAACTCTGGACCTTCTTTGCTCTTATTCTGAGCTCTTCTGCTCTGCCAGGTGATGGTTGCTGGCCTGAGTCTTGGGATTCTATTTTAATAAAAGAGAGCAGAAAAATACACATCCATCCCTTCAGAAAAAAGGGACGGACTTGATTAATTTTAGCGAAGCATTGTGAGGTCAAAGGTATATTACTGTTAATTCATCTACATATTGAAGGGTTGTCCAGTATTTTCCAGAGGACCCAGAGCATGGGTCCAGGATTAAAGAGCCAAAGTATGTGCTGCCACAGCCTGCGTCCTGCAATCGTTGATGTCACTGGGTAATTCCAGCGAGAATTGACAAAGGGGTAAAGGTCTCCAAACTATTAACATCTTACAGCTTTCTTCAGAAAAGGAGAGATCTGGGCACTGAAACAACAGCTTCAGTTTTACCACCTTAAAAATCCAGACTTTTACAATTCTCTCCATATGGAAAAGTCATCTTGGTCCATAGATTTGGTTCATACAGCATAATACATTGCATAAATCCACTAACATAACTCACACATCCATAATTTTTATTGCCAACTGCATAGTGAAACAGTTCTGCTTGCCCAATATTTATAGTCTGTTGTATGACACAGTATGCCCCAAATCTGCTTAAAAGACTGTGAAACTTTTAAAGTATGCACACATAACTTCAACATGCCTTCGCACCCTGGGAATCAGCTCAATAAAATCCCTTGAAGACTAAACTGATGTCTTCAAATATCAGGGGAATTTCCTTGCAGCTTTGCGCCCAGACTTGTTTTGGCTGCCAAAGTGTCAAAGATTGTCATGTCCTTGTCTTTATAGATTAGATGCTTTTCATCCCCTCTGCTTTTATAAACCTTTTCTTGAGCTGCCAGCAGAGATAGATGTTCTCAGAGGCCGAAGGGATTATGATTAAATTAGAGGAGGTCGTTGCTGTCATTCTAAAGCCTAGAGCCTTTCCGAGCCCCTGGCTCCTGCCGGAGCCCCCCGGGCCCCCCAGGACCCTGTAACTCACACTCCGAGCAGAGGAGCTGCTACAAGTCAGCTCCTTCACATCCTTCTTCACCATTTTTGGCTGAAAATATTAAAGAAATGAAGCGTTCGCATGCAATAAAATCATACTGCAGAGGAAATTGTCTGCTGGATCAGAGCAGTGGTCCTTCCAGGCCAGCACCATTTCCAGCAGTAAGAAGGAGGTGATGTCTAAGGAGGACATCACCCTAAACCATCACCAACGCCCCATTTGCACAGGACAAGCCTGGAGAGTGATGGGGGGCTGCTCTGCTTTAGCTCTTGCACCCTTCGTGCCCATCAAGGTGGTGGATGTCAGAGCAGCAGCTCCCTACTGATGCCAAACAGCCATAAAGAGTGACAAATTAACTCCAATTAAGTCAAACAGCAAATCAAAGGAGGAACAGAACCTCCCTTCCACTCCCTTGTACCTTGGGGAACAGACCAGGCTTTTGAAAATGAAGCAGACCTCAGGGACCGGGATGGCTCCTGGGGCCCACAGGACGTAGAGTCATAGAATGAATCATAGAATGGTTTGGGTTGAAAGGGGCCTTTAGAGGTCAACTAGCCCAACCCCCCTGCAGTGAGCAGGGACATCTTCAACTGGATCAGGTTGCGCAGAGCCCTGTCCAACCTGACCTTGAAAGTCTTCAGGGATGGGGCCTCCACTACCTCTCTGGGCAACCTGTGCCAGGGTTTCACCACCCTCACTGTAAAAAATTTCTTCCTTATACCCAGTCTAAATCTACCCTCCTTTTGTTCAAAACCATTACTCCTTGTCCTATCACAACAGGCCTTGTTGAACATCCCACCGCGTGCTCTGCTGGGTGATGGGGTGGCTGTCGGCACGGCTGGGGCAGCAGGATCACTAGAGGGGAGAGCTGCATGGTTCCTAAACCGAATCCTAAAGACGCTGGGCTGCTCACAGGCAGGATCAATGCTCTCATCTACACGAGAGGACTGTTGTTCATCATAACATCACCCTCATTAGTGAGTCCCAGTTGCCAGCAGACATCGTTCTGTGGAGGTTTGTCTACACCTTCCCACCCTAGAGCCAGCTGCACATCCACGTTAGGGGAAGCTTTTCTCTCCGTGCTTTTGGTTCTATTTGGATACAGAATATTTTCCTAAATCTCACCTTGTTACTGACACACAAAGTCCAACCTTCCCTCCTCCCCCCTTCCCTGCAAATTTAACATCCAAGTGTTGTTATTAAGGCCCCATTACTTTTACAAAACGTGTGACAGATCGTCTCGTGGTACTCTGTGAAGTACTATAAATAATTAAACTTCAACTAGACTTGTCAAAATAAATAAGCAGAGTAGACTCTGCTCTGTGGTGCCTTTGATTTTGTTTGTACGTGTTGCTCCTTTTATTTTGTTATCTGCTAAATTGCGAAAATGCAGTGATCAGAGCAAGGAGGCCCTGCCACCAACCTTGTTATTGCACCACAGGGATGAACTGCCCCGCATCTTGCCTGGCCAGGAGGTTTGGTGTCTTCTGCAACGCCCAGTCTTGGAGGGAGTTTGGTGGCCAGGTACCTCTTCCCAGCAGTATCACATCAGGGAGGGGAGCAGAGCTCCTTATGGAAGGTACTTGGCTCCTCCCCAGCTGCTTTTGAATTATTCAATGGGAATTAAGACATTTGACAATTCCAGGCTTCTCCGCATCAATTATCCACAAAGCTGTGGACATGATGCTTTTCCCAAATACTTTTCTTTTCCTTTACAAATTGACCAGCAATTAAAATTAGCACAGCAAGGCTCCTCTGTGGACTGGCTACGAGCTCAGATCTGCATCCCTCAGCCTGGCTGGGCAATGCACACTTGTGGGGCATCCAACAGGGAGGACAAAGGGGGTGATACCAGAGCTACACCCCCCAAAACACCTTCTGAGGGCATAATTAAATGGAGGAGACAGATCACTCTTGCTTAGGACTGCGGCTTCCCCTTTGCCTGGCTCTGCAGCAGCCTGTGTTGGTGTGCATTCAGATGCCCCATGAGTGTGATTCTCCTGTCTGGTTTCAGAGCAAAGCTGGACCCATGTGCAAGAAAAGTATCTTGGTTTCTGCTCCAACACAATTCCGTAGAAGATACTGGCCCAAACCTGCCCCTACAGCACATCCCTTTCCCCCCATCATCCTCAGCCCCATAGACAAGACTGTGTGCATGGGGACACCCTAAGCCATCACCCTCAGGTTTTAGGTACCTCTGCAGCCCATAGGACATCTCAGCCAAGCCAGGCAAATTGAACAACTTTCTCTGATCCATTCACCATCCTCAAACATACCTGTATAGCCCAGCATTAAGCTCAAAGCCACTACAGTTCCCAAACTGCCTCCCTAATGGGATTATCTTGAGCAGCTCAATGCCACATCCACCCATCTCATTCCGACTCCCATCTCCTTGCTCTGCAGCTCTTCATCACACAAAACTGTCCCAACAGCCCCTTGGATCTCTCTTGGTTGAAGAAAACTGCTGTAAAGGAACAGGTTTGAGGCAGGGAAAGAACTGGAGTATCCAGAAAAGGGGTTTTATCTGCTTAATGGCAGAAATAGGTTTCTGACGCCCACCAAGGGAGCAAAGAATTCTTGCTGCTAACGAAGCTATTAAAAAGAAATCTGCTTTGCAAAGTAAGACATGAACAACAGGTCCAGGTTCTCCTTTCCAATACGTTGTACTGTAGCAAGCCGTTCAATTTATTCAACATGGTGGTGCAATTCCTCGAACTCCCTGGAAGTTGTTTTTTCTCCCCCTAGAAGAGAGTGCTATTCCACTAATTTCTGTTCATGCACTGTTCACAGCCTGATGCACCACTGCCTTCCATTGTCATCACCTGTACGGGGGAGCGTGAAAGTCTGTTCTCATCCCATAAGACCTTACACCCATTTCACAATGGGAAAAACACTGAAACCCAGCGTAGGGTAATGTGACTCAGGTTTTACTTTCCCAAGGTGGGAGCTGTTGGTGTAAAAACTGCTAACCACCCAAAGAAACATGCATGCATCCCCCACGCTGTATTCAGGGAGGAGAAATCTCTGCTGAAAAGATCAGCCATTATCTCTCTGTGAAGTGCATGAATGGAGATCCCTGCATGAAAATCCTCCTCTCTGCCCCAAAATCTGCACCTGGCGCAGTAGGTTGTGTATCCTGACAGAGGACCTTCTTCTGTGGGTCTTCTGATCCTCCCTACCCTGCAAAGTGGCAGACAGCTCTTGTTTAGAGCTGGCAGCTGTAATATCTGCTGCTGCTCTTTCTGACTGATAAAACCAACGTGGAGCCGACTGCAAGGGTTGTCCTTGGGAAAGGAAAGCAGCCTGCGGGTCATTGATCGGCTGAGGGCATAAAAAAGAGCATCCAGCTGGAAACTGTGATGACACCCGCTCCTGTACGGTCTTATGCACCATCCTAAAGGACAGGGAAAAAGGAGGATTTCTTAGATGGGACACAGGAGCTGCAGAATTTGCAATAGGAGCACGCTATGGATAGGGCTGCAGTTGGGAGGAGTCTTTGAGGCATCGGAGGAGACTCAAAAATTCAAGAATGCTGGAGGGTCACCTCTGACCAGCCTCAACAGAGCTGACGGGAGTGATTAGACCTCTTATCCCTGTTCCACTTCTCTCCAGAGCGCTTTTCCTCATCTGAGCTGTTTAAAACAATCCCCTCCTCTTACAGGGCTCAGGTGTTCAGAGAGGGACTAAAAGGAAGATCCTAAATCTTCATAAAAACAGGATTTAATGGAGAATGACTTGAACGCCTTCACCTTAAGAGGTCGCTTGAGCCAACGCCAAGAAGCTGGATCCACAGGAGGGGAGGGTGAAGAGCAGGGATGTAGCTCACGAGAGCAGACGCACAAAGAGGAGATTCAGACCAAGCAGGGATTCAAAGTGATTCATCATTTTTTAGGCAGCCTGAAGCACTTCGGTAAGAGACTGAATTGTCAGAGATGCCGAAATTCCAGCAGCTCTCACCCATCTGGCGCTCTAGCCCTTGCTCACGCCTGATTTCGAGGTGAAACAGTGTCTCCTCATCAGACGTAGGGAAATCTGCTCAAAACTAGCGAATTTTCCCAACAATGGGAAACGCGGAGGTGCTCAGCGAGCAGTGCCTCACCTCCGGCTCCAAGTGCAAGATGAACTCCGACTGGGAGATGAACGGCGCTCCGAACGCCAGGCAGCGAGGCAGGTTGTTACACGTTATTAGCATTAATTATCACACCTCCCCTGCGCAGGCACCTCCACCAGTAATCATCACCCATCAGCCAAAGGGCCACCCTTGCTCTTCTCTACCTCTAATTCCATAATTGGAGGGGAGGAAAGAGGAAAGAAAAATCAGTGCTGAAGTGTAAATCGCTACGCTAATCTTCCTAGCACTAATTGTATGTTTATTTTGAAAAGGGGGAAGGATGGTGGGCAGCCATGGGTAATTACTCTCCATCAGTTCATCAGTGCAGGCTGCTCCTGGGAGGCTACCAGGAGAACTCGGCTGAGCCCCGCTGCCTCCTGCAAGCAGGGTTCGTGCTCGCAGGTTGTGTTACTCGCCGCACATATGCTCAGCCCCTCTCCTCTGATCAGCTCAAGGACGTGGGCATGGGTGCAAGGGTCTGCTTGTGCAAGGAGCAAGCCAGGGACTGTGGAACTGCCCCGTGTGATGAGAGCCCAGCCTGTCCCCGTCGGCCAGCCCTGCGCAGAGTCAGTCCCATTTTCCAGGGAAACCGAGGGAAAAGCAGAGCAAAGCACAGAGAAAAGCCCCTTTGTGTACTGGAGGAAAGGTTTGAATACACCAGCTGTATCAAAAGCTCCTTTTAGGATCCATCTCACTTCACTGCCGGTTGCTTTTCCGTCCATCCACACTGCTCTTCTCCGAGCACCTCCCAGCTATCCCTGAGCAGGACAAAGCTGGGGGAGCAGAGTGATGTCGCTGGAGTCAGGCCAGCAGTGCCACATGCAGCATCGGCAGGTCTGAGCATCCCACCGGGTAGAAAGCCAGACCTCCAGGGGCAACGGGAAGCTGGGAAAGGGCAGCATCCAGGATTTGCCCCCTGTAACTTGTTCCAGCTCAGACAGACAAACAGACAGACATCGCCAAGACCCTTACATCCTTCCGTAACTTTCCTGTGATTTATTGCAATATTTATTATCTACCCTTCTTCCCTTCACCTGCCTAACAGCTACACATCCAGACTGGCAGTGCTTCGATCCCAGCAGCCTAAGAAGGCACAGAAAATTTGTCATTTTCCCTAGGCAGCTCCATCTCCACTCTCAAGCACACAGCCCAAAGACCCAAACCACACACAAACCCCCCCAGCTGCCTGGCAGAGGGCTCATCGACCCAGGGAGAAGGACCACGGTGCTGGCCAGCGGCAGGTCCCGGGGGATCAGCAGGGCCCATCTCCAGGCAGGAGCTTCACCCCTGCACGTTATCACCACGGAAAGGCAGCGAGGGTTCTGGACAAACCTTTTCCTTCTAAAACAGTGGCTTTGCCCTTGGTTTAGGACTGTGCAAGGGATGGATAAGCATCTGCTCTGTTTTTCCGTCCTCTGCATCATTTCAGTGGTGCTTGCTGACCTTACAAATATTTTTGAAGTTTCAATGCCCTTGCTTGCTAGAGGTTGGTTTGTGCAGCTTGTTATACCTCAGATTCGGATATCCAGGTTTCTCAATGCTTATTTTATTCATAGGAATTCAACGCTATCAGCAACACATTAGGATTTTACCTTGACTCTCATAATCCCAACAGAAAGTCTGCAGGGGGAGGCACACACTTGACATGCTCTAAGCAAACAATATTCACACTTTGCAGCTACCCACCTAGAGGAAGATGATCTCCTGAAGTACCCTGGTGAGATAAAGTAACCATTTTTTTGTACGCTGGTGACCTGAACTCACATTTATTCAGCTTAAATGTGGTATCAGGCTCTACAGAGTGACTTTCATGCTAAAAATAATTGCAGTTTTCCAACAGCATTACAGAATTTCTTAGAAGACGGAAGTCCAGGGAGGATTCCCAAAAGCAGAATATGAAGCTAAAGAAATGAAAGAATAATTTAGAGCCTCAGAAATTGGATCATTTATTTTTTTTTAATATTGCAAAATTCATAAAATCAATGATTCATGAAAATATTTTCCTGGCCATCAAGTCAGCTTTGTAACGGGGTAAATAATTGAGTTGCATTTATTACATTATTTATTGGAAAATTCACTACATAAATAATTCAAAATCAGCTAATTATCTGAAAACTAAAGGCTAAAGGGAGGCAACACAGTCCATTAGCTACGGCCATCCGATGGAATTTAATTCGCCTTTAGGAGCAGGAGGCTGGTTCTGGAACTCGGCAGGGACAGGAGCGTGCTGGTGAGCCAGCTCCGGGGCAGCCCTGTAGGCAACGCGTGATGTGGCTCCTGCCGATGCCTGAAGTGCTGGTGCTGGTCCCTGGGTGCTGGCCGCGGGGCATGGACCAGGCGCAGGGTTCCCTCCCCGTCCCTGATGTCTCTGGCACTCAGCACTGCAGACGCTGAACTGGTTGTAGGACAAGCCCCGCCGCCTGGGCTGGGTGATTTAATGCTGCCTTGGATCACTTCAGCTTCTGCCTTTCTCCATACCTGGTGCAGCCACCGCAAGCGGTTCATGTCTCCTGCGTCACAGCATCTTTCTGGAGCACCTTTGGGCCATGGGGTGCCTGGAGACACTTTTTCCCTTGGGCTGAGGGCTGCAAGCCTGTGGGAAATAAAGGGCTCCGCCCCACTTTTTCTGCATAAATTGCAGCTTGGGGCACAAATTGGGCTCCTGGAGTAGTAGGCATTGCAGCTTGCATAAACTGGGCTCCTGGAGTAGTTGCTAGGTCAGGAAAGAGGGTGAGCAAGGACTTAGCCACAATTAGCAGGACAGGATGGGACAGACCAGGGTCTGCTGTCCTCTCCCAGGGTCGGCTCTGGCTTGTATCCACTGCAAACAGTCGCCCAGGCAGGGAGACCTGCCCTGGCTCGTTTCTGTGTTTCTATCCATCACGCCTGCCTCCTGCCTCCGGGTCACAGAGGAGCAGCCCCTCTTCCACAGGGACTGTGCCTCCCCGGGAGCTCACAATCACCTGCAACTTCATCATAATGAAACTCCCACAAACACACGCATTTTTCTTTATCAGAAAAAAAACCTGAAGTATGGGTATTTTCTACTTACTTCTGTCAAGACTTTTGCCGTCATTAGCTGCACACATGTTGCAAAATGCATTTATCACTGTCTGAAAATGATGACTATGTAAAAATATATTCTAAACACAAGATTTTATTTTATGCCTCTTCTGGTACTAATTTTTGAAATGCACAAGCTTCATTAATAGAAGTACAGCCTCTTCCCTCCCTCCCTCTCATCTACCCCCCCTCTTTTCTAACCTACAAAAGAGCCAGCAAGCTGGCAGATACATGGCTGCTGCTTTCAAACCCTGAACTTCATCAGGAATCCTGGCATAGGCAGCTTCCTCCTATTAGATCTGCTTTGCAGCTTAGGAAGGCGTTAGTGTCTGGGGTACAGATGAAAACAAGAATTGTAATACAAGATTATGCCTCTGTTTTATAAAATTCCACACAAACAAATGAAGACTTATGCACCTACTTGATATAAAGCATGAATTTCTTATTATGCAGTGCTGTTATTATAATTGTAGCAGCAACAGCAATTATTCTTAATACCTGTTTCTTAGCGTGCAATGGTGACTATAGATCTCACCTCAGAGGAAGCTGACGCTGTGCCGCAGTGAAACCCCAGGGCCTGGCTGCTGGGGCTGGGACTGTCACCTCTGGGCAGCGTCTTGTACCAGGAGTCCCAGGCAGTGGTGGGGCCAACAAAATATGAACTGGACAGAGAAGAGCGCAGGAGGAGGAGGCACAGAGGAGAGAGCTCAGGTGTGTGCTGGAGGCTGGAAGAGAGACTAAAAGTGGGTGCCCGTGCTTTGCCCATTCAGATGCATCTCCCCGTCAGCATCTTTCCCGTGTGGTTTGGGGCTGTTGGGAGACTCCCAGCTGTGGGGCTCTGCCCTGTCCTGAACCCACTCATGGTCAGCAAACCACACTGCTGTTGGACTCCACTTGTGCCTTACCGGGATCTTCATCTAAGCCAACAGTCTCACTATTTCCCTGAGAACCTCTGGGAGCTACAGGGCTCCTCGGGATGCCCCGGGCTGTGCCCTGCCATGTCCGGCCACTCTTCGGGTGCTGGCATTGCTTCTGTGCCCGGGCAGGGAAGTGCAGGAGCCAGAGGCACTGGGCAAAGGTGCAACATGCACGGAAGTGCTGTGGTGTGGCTCGTGCTTGGAAACCAGAAACACTTCCAGCTGTTTCTTCTCTGGGCACGGGTTTCCCTGCTCTGTTCTTCTCCCCCCCTGATGCTGAGCAGCACACGAGCACCAGTTGAATCCCGCTGTGATGAATTTAGTAGCTGTGTTTGCAGCATAAGTAGCTCTGCCTGGGCTGCAAGGGTGGCTGAATCCCATCCATTGGCTACAGAGCTTCATCCAGCCATGCAGAAATGGCTGTTAGGTGAGACTGGGGGAATCTGCAAGCAGCTCCTCAACTCTGAGGACTTATCTCTATATAGGCTCTCACCTTGTTACAAGCAGATGTTCAAAATCCAGTTTCGCACTGATTTTACACTGCAGGGACTCAGCTCTGCCCTGCCCGTGGTGGTGCCTGTGGCCTTGCCTGCAGCCTGGCAGAGCTTCTGAGGACCACAGCAACACCAGCACAGGACAACAAGCCATGGAGGCCCATTAGCTCCATCCCATGCCCACCCGTGACGGCACCAGGCACCCACAGCTCAGCTCCATCACCCGAGCTGCTTTCATCAGTCAGTGGGTCCTAACTTTTTTTGCCTCCACATGCGGGAACAGCACCTTTCTTGCAGTACACTGCTTGTTTCTGAGCGCATGTGAGGGAAACAGCCTGTTCCAGCAGCCCAGGGCATCTCCCCGTTCCCAGTACAAGGCCACATGCTGTCCCCTGCATCGTGGGGACCCCAGCCAGGCAGGATGGGAGGTGCTGGGGCCCCTGCGTAGAGCAGCCGGTGCTGCCCTGCTCTGCATTCTGCCACCGTGCGATGCCACCCACCCCTGTGCAGGGGAGGGCGAAGGCTTTGGAGATATTTTCTCTTACGATACCTTTGAAATCTCTCCTCTGATCAGTATGCCGGGGCGTGCTCCATTCTGCACACATCCCCTTCTGCTGTCCTTTGCCAGAAGGCTCACAGTTCCCCCTTTTCTTGCACAGAGCTGCCTTTCAGCTTGAGTTCTGCTTTTGTTTCAGGCTTGCCTCTCCCCAGAGGAGTCATTAACTCCAAGTCGCGGCTGGCGTGCCACCAGTAGCACAAGTCTGGTGTAATGGCCCTTCTTTGACCAGCGGGGAGAGCAGGTCCAGCCCTCAGCTCAGCAACAGTCTCTTTTGGTGGCATCCACTGTTGTTTTTACCTAAGCTAGTTATGTCCATGCCTTGTCACCCTTAGCAGTGCTTCCATCCGAATGCAATCTAGACCTTTTGTCACCCCTAGGAAGCTGAGGTGAAGTCACTGGTTCTGCAAAGGAACAGCACAGTTATTCTGGGCAGCTTGTCTGGCCTAGGCTGTGATGTTGCCCTTCTCCTGGGAACTGTGAGAGTCAGATCCTGGCTCTTCACTTGCCCTGCAGCTCACGGGTGTCACTGCAGAAGGAATATCTACCCATCCACCAGAGCGGGCATCTCACCAGGGTGAAAGCCCACAGAAGATCTCACCTTTGGCTCTCACCTTTCAGCCTATAACTCAAAAACACGTGTTTGTCAGGCAAAGGGGCTCCGCCAGTGCAGGGTGAGGGATGAAGCCAGGAGAAAAAAACCAAGGTATGCAAGCCCCTGGGAGAGAGCATCTGGACAAAGCGATTTATGCCTAAAAGGGCTGCTGGTCCTGTAGCACTTGAGCAGGCCACAGTGTCCCTGACCCAGCAGGAAGCATCTTTACAGAGAGCGTGGACCGCAGAGGTGCCACAGGGCGTAGCTATTAGCACACAGCGTCTGGAGAAGAGACAACACTCTCCTTCAGTCCAGGACTGGCTTGAGCACCCTCCTCAGTGCCTGTGTCATGGTATAACCTGGCAGCCAGCAACTCGGCGCCAGACAGCCGCTCGCTCACCCCTCCCCTTCCCCCCTAGCAGGATGGGGAGGAGAAATGGACAAAAGGTAAAAATCACGGGCTGAGATAACGACAGTTTAGTAAGACAACGAAGGAAATACTAATAGTAATAATGAACATGCAAAAGAAACTACACACAATACAATTCTCTCACCACCCGATGACTGATTCGCAGCCAGTCCCTGAGTGGTGATCATGGAACCCAGAACCTGCAGATTTCGTGAATTTCATGAAACTCCTGGAAAAGTTCTAACTCCTGAACCAGAGAGGATTTGAACTCACGGAAAAGAGAAAGATTCCTGCCCCCCCAGCCAACCCCCATGTATAAACTGGTCATGACATCTATGGTATGGAATATTTCCATGGCCAGCTTGGGCCGGCTGCCTGGCTGTGCTCCCTCCCAGCTCCTGCCCACCTGCTCATCAGCTGAACATGGGAAACTGAAAAAAAAGTCCTTGATTTCTTAGCAACAACTAAAAACACCCGTGTATTATCAACATTCTTCTCCTACTAAATCCAAAACACAGATGTTACTGGGAGGGAAATTAACTCTATCCCGAAACCAGGACAACCTGCCTCTCTCATCCAGGGACGCTGGGAATTAGAAAGGTGCTGGGAGAGAGGATGACAGCTGTCCCTGCTGCTGTAATGCTGAAGACACAGCTGAAGAAGTGGGTTGTAGATGTTTAGTGACCTCCCTGCTAACCTCCATCCATCCCACCACGAGTTGCCTCTGCAGATGTTACAAGAAGATAGAAGAAGTAGTGACTGTGCAGCTGATTTTTATGGCTCTGCCTGTGCCAGAGCCATCGCCCACCCCAGAACAGGTCAGGCTCCTGTGGCAACCCAACCTGCCGTGGGGAAAGACCACGTCCAGCGCTCTGCTCCTTACCATGGTCAGGAACTGGACATGCATCCTCTACCTGCCTTAGGCTAGCCTTTAATTCAGGCTGCAGTTCCCTCCAGGCTGGGATCCCTCTCTGCCTCAGCAACCAGAGGCACCTTCAGAGGAAACCCTCTGCCCCATGCAAGCCCACACTTCATCTTCACCTGTCACTCGCTCTCAAGAAGATCATAAATACACGTCAATTATCTCATCCGGGACACCCATCTTGGCCTGCAGTATTTTTAATAAACTGTAATGTTATGGAAATTGGACGTGATGTGTGCTTCTCCTTTTGCATCTCTGAGACATTTGTGCATACCGGCAGACGCAGCAATATTGTGTTAGCTCCCACTTTGCTGTGACAGTGGGGTTTATAAGTGTGATTTATTTGCCACTTGTAGTATCAGCCGAGCATGTCTCATGCCCAAGTTACCAAAGATGATGCGAGTTCCTTTTTTCCTTCTTTCAGCAGAAATTTCTTACAAAGAAACCTCCCCCTTCCAGAAGCAGCTTGTCAATAGTTGATGTGATTTTCAGCACAGAGGGAGGTCTCTGCTGCAAGCTTGGGACCAGAATTACTGATGCCTTTTCTCTGCTGCTTTTTGCAGGCTTCATACCCACCCAGTGTTACCAATCTGAAGGGATTTTCAAGAAAATTACTAAGTTTGCTCCTAAGCACTGGGAAACTAGCAATATTTCTGAGCCCCCACTTTCACTTACAGGACCCACAAAGACACTGAACTGAATATTGCAGTTTTCCAGGCACAAATCTCATCACATAATTTGTCTTAGAAACAATATGACCAAAGACAACCCATGGTTTACCTACTCATTAAAGGCAGCTTTAGGGTGCTTAATATCAGATCAAAACCAATGCCACCATGCAATGCCGAGAACTGTGTAAAACTCACTCGGCAGTTTCAAATGTGTTTGGAAATTTTGATTAGTTTTAACTTTGTGCCAATGGCTTTCCTACCCACGCAGGTATTACGTGTCCACACAACTCTAACTTTATTCCAGATCAGCTATAGCCCATGCTCTACTGATGGATCAAACCCACTAATTGGAAAAACCTCTGACTCATTTAGCCAAAACACCATCACGTGCCTACATGTGATCCAGAGCAAATATCTACACCTGCATTAGCTAATGTACTGGTCAGATAGTCCTGTGGCACCACAGGCTCAAAACCTGTCCCTTCATTTTAACTCATGACCGGCCCATCTGCCTGAAGAGATCCCCGGAACAATCTGGGCTGGAAATAGTGATGGAGAAATTAAAGGAGGAAGAGAAAGACGGACTTTCGGGTGAGACATGGGGCTGTGATTTCCTCCCAGATGAGAAAGACCATGCACCTTTGGACCATTTTGTGTGTCCCTAGCTGGAAAGGGTTAGCAGATGTTCCCAGCTGTAGAAAAACACGTCTCGACATCTAAGAGCTCATGCCACATTCCCATCAGTAGAACCCCGTCAGCCTCACCAAAGTCACTCTTGATCTGCCTGGGTACTAGTGAGAGCAGAATGAGGCACAACTGAGTAAGAAGGATGGAGAAAGCAAATAATACCTGAGTTTAGCCCAAGACAATGCAGCCCTCAGACCTTCGCAGTCCCCAGCCTGTGGCACCCGCAGTGCGGGGGCTGCCCCTGTGTTTCTGTCGCATTTGTTCTGCAGAGACGTGGATGTCAGCATTTCTGACCGAAACACGGCTGCATCTTAGAAAGCATCAGAGAAGGAGCTGGAGCAGGTTGTTTCACAGACCAGCTTACCCCAGGCATCCCAAAGCATTTCTCTCGCTGCTGAGGCGGAGAGGCTGCCCACTGCGAGGGCACCGGACTCCGCAAGCTCATGCTCAGCAGTTGCTTCCCTGAAGCTTGCAGAGCTGAGAGCTGGCCAAGGGCTCAATCCAAAAAACATCCAAGATCATCTGTGAACCATTCCCAACATCAAAACTAACTGGAAAAGGGATCTTTTTCTTTATGCAATGACCCCATGTGGTAATGAATCTTCTCTGACCCTCATTGAGCAGGGAGGGATTGTTACACTCCTTTCACCACAGACGGGGAAACTGAGGCACGGACCTAACCATTTGATGCAGCGAGTCAAAGACACAGCCTCTCCAACCTCTCTTTCCTGGAGAGAAATTCAGAGGAAAAAATATTGACTACTTTGATTTATTATGATAAAGAAAGCAAGTTGAGCACCTCTCCCCAAATTTACAACAAAAACAGAGCTTCACCCAGAAATTCTCTAAGCGCAGTGTGACACTCTCCATAGAGGCAGAAATGTTTATTAAGCCAAAACTCGATGTGCCCCTGCCAAATGGTCTTGTCAGACATTTTTGAAGCAGTCCTGATTTATACAAAGCCAGGGAGAGGGAGCTCAGCACTCCCAGCCCAGCCTCCCTCACCCGTGCAGAGGGATTTTTCTCCCCCAGCACTGGATGTTTTAACTGCAGCGGTGCTGGGACCCCTGCCCAGGGTGGAAGGCGCTGCTGTGAGCACCAGAGCTCAATCAATAGATAGGTCAAGGGATAGAAAAGGAAACATGCCCTAAAAAGAAGAATTCCTGGGAGTGGGCTCTGGGCAGCAGAGATTATTTGTCTCCGGCTGTTTGCACAAGAAAAAGCTGCTGAGGTTCACAAACAACCCCATCCAGGGCAGAGGCAGTGACTGGTTTTATAGCCTGTTCATTCAATGACCTTCTGATTATTACCTGACCGGTAGATTTAACGTCTCGGGGAGGCCTGGCTGATTTCCCCTCTCTCCATCACCCTGCTCATCCCTTTCCGCCTCGTAATGGGCTGCATCTGCCAAGCAGACACGGCAAAGCTGCCGGGCGCTGGGGAGGCGGCGAGGGGGATGCTGGCTGTGATCAGCAAAAGCCAGGGAGAAGGGAGGGAGAGGCCAGCTCTTGCCTGAGATCCCGCAGGCAGCCCGGGCTCCAGGAGGAGGAAATCCTGCCTCCAGCCAAGGACAAGCTGCCCCAGACATGGTGAGTGCAAATCAAGGTGGGGGGATGGTGCCTGAAGAGGGGTCTCGGTGGTTTGCTGTGATGCTTTGAAGCGAGTCTGCCCTGTGCCTTGCAGGGACACAGGTGGTCTGACTCTCCTTGGCTCCAACCGGGCTCTGCAGTAGGACTTGCTCCACCTCCTGCGGTCCCTAAAGGCATCCCAGGCACAGCCCCCTCATCCCAGCACAGCTTGACCACACACTGTTTGCTTCAGATTTGCAAAATTCAGACTCGTACAGCAGCCAGGGTTTGCCAGCTCTCTTCCAATGTCAGACCTGCCTGTGGGTGAAAAACAACGCCAATTCAGTTTCAGCCGAGCCAAAGGTCGAGTTCTGGAGTATCCACTGGGGAGCAAGGTTACAAAAGAGGAAAACGAAGCATTAAACACCCATCATGCGCAACAAGGAGGTTCCCACTTGGTTGTGGTGATCCCTCTCCCCTCAAACCCTTGAAACCCTTTGACACAGGATGACACCTCAGGTCCCACCCGGGCTGTTTCCATCCAAGCCATGAGCAAACCTTTGATTTCAAAGCATGGATTTAATTAACACATGTACAACGGACTGCAGATCCTTCCCTGATGTGCCTCAGAGGACCCACAGGCTGGAAACATCCCCTGGCTCAAAGTTTTTGCAGATGGTCGAAGGAGGTCGTGTGGGTCAAATCAAGATATCCAACGTCTGCGTAACACAGAGCTATGGGAAAAGGGAGCCCTAGAGTTACCGGAGAAAATGTTTTTTCTCCTGCAGCATCCGTGCTGGAGCAGGCTGGGGGCAATGCAGGCCTGTGGTCACACATGGAGGCAGTAATGGAGGTCAGAGCTGGCCACCTGATAGGAAACTCTCCCCAGTTTGGGGAAGCCTGTGAAAACTTTCACTTGGACTTCTAAGCCATTGCCTCCTGCCCAGTCTCCTCTGCAACACTGCTATCCATGATGCTAATGGCCTTGTTGCTTAACCGGCCAAAATTTTGGGTGGTCCCCACCTAACCGTGACCTGCAAAGCCCTGCAAGATGCTCTGCTGAAACGCAAAAGGCCTGTTCCTCAGGGCAGGGGGGGAAAGCCCGTCTGAACCCGTGCTTCGGGGACGCAGACGTTCAATAACTAGACACAGAAGAAGACGATAGCCCACGCTCAGGAAACAATATCTCCGCTGATCCCCAAATCGCGTCTCCTGGGGATCGTTAACCAAATATCTTGTCCACAGCTTAATTGTAGCCATTTATGCCGGCGGGGAAAAGTGCATGTTCATTGTCTGCACACAAAGAAAAGCTGAGCACGAGAGCTCGGATCAGTCTACTCGGAGAAAATGTAACAAATGGACCTTTGTGAATATCTTTCCTCGGGTGCTTTTTCTATTACTTTCTTTTTTTTTTTTTTTCTTTTTTGGCTTACTGCCAGGCCCAAAAAAACTGGGGCAAGGGGTGATGAGGGGAACTGAATTTAGGTCAACCGGAGGAAAAAACACCAGGCAAATTAAAAAGGAATGGATTTTGTTCAGGTTTTAAGTGTTCCTTTAAACTCCTTAAAAATGAAATGAAGAAAAGCCCCAACTGAAAAGGTCACACTGAATCTAAAAAGAAAATATCAGGGTCTTTTCTCATGAGTCTTAGCCGTGGGAGAAGGAAGGTGTCTTGGGAGCATTTTGGTGTCTCAATCCGTGCTTTTCAGTGTGAAGGAAACACTGCACTCAGCTCCAGAAACGACAGAACAGCCTTCAGGCTTCCCACTGCCATGCATCCCAGTGCATCCCAGCACATCCCAGCGCCCAGTGGCAGCTAGACCAACCTCTTCTGCATGTGCCCATGCCTGCATTTGCCAGGTAACATTTTGAGCCTTGGGGAGCTGATTCCAGTTTGGCTGCTGCCCATCTCACCTGCCCAGTACCCGATTGCAGGCAGGAACCGCGATTTTCTCAAGCCTCAGGCAACCTTTTCCTTGGCTTTCAGGTGTCCCCAGCTCCTGGCAGCTCTGAACTGGGTGGTGGCTCCAGGCACAGCGTCTGACTCAGGTGCCACATTTGGACCACTGCTTGTTTGGGCAGGGTGTCTCTCATCTGAGGAGAAGAGCAGGAGTGGATTGTCCATAGTATGTGCTGCTGGAGGACGAAGACCCTCAGTCTGATCCATCAGCCTTTGCTCCTGGGAGAGGAACCACTTCTCCTGAACCTGCAGGATCCCATCCCAAAGAAGCAGGATCTTGTGGGCATCCTGGTCACCAGGGCTTGCCCCAGGCACTCTTAGCTGGTTTGCAAAGTGATTGGGAACTGCTGGCATGTCCTCAGACCTCCAAGATGATTAAAGGGTTGGAGAGGGAAACACAGAAGAAAGCTTATGATACAGAATGAGCAAAAGCAAAAGAAATACCAAAAGCATGTGGCTAGAAAGAGGAAAAGCAGGCATGGGGCCAGCACAGCTAGAGAACAGGCCAGGCAGGAGAAGGGAGAAAGCGTCAAAGAGCGAATCTCTGTGTATTTTCTATTAAAGTGCTCTGAAAGGCAGACAATTCATTGTGCATCTGCCTCATCTCCTACACCAATTAATTCAGTAATAGAAAAATCTCACACAGACTCATCAGCCATGCTTTTCCTTTCATGACTGCTTTCTATCAGCTTATACATATTTAAAATATCCTCATACCTCGATTTGCAGCATGGCATTCAGCACAGAGAGAAAATCCTTTCTGAAAAAGTCTCTAACCAACAGAGCCTATCATTTAACACCATGACAAAGGAGAATCAGGAGGTGACTTGCAGGATACAGGGCTGGGTTCACAGCCAGCCCAAGCTGGTGGCAGCCAAGAATCACCACTTTCTTACGGTGTTTTTAACAGTTTTCCATAAAAGGGTTGATGAATAGAGTCAGATATTTTCATCACAAAGGTCCCCATCACTGGTGGACTGGATGATGGGCCTGTGGTGAGTGTTGGACCACATCAGTCTGCTCAGACAGGCATGGAGGGGAGTTTCTGCAGATAAGAGCTGGGAGGTGATGCTAAGGGAGGACCTCCTGCCTGGCAGGACACGCACAACAGAGCAGCCTTCTTCGTCTGGGGCTGCCAGACTCCATGGATTCCCTTTTAAGCCAACAAATAAACAAAGCCACCCATCAGGAGAGGAGTTTATCGAGCCCGCATAGGCAGCCCCATGTTGTGCAAGTCCTGAATCTAAATCTGTGCATGACCATGTCTTGGCCAGGGACCTTCCCCAAAAATCCAGGTATCTACAGGGAGGGGATGTCAGCAGGTGGTGCTCTTCACCTGACATCAGTGCCCCAGTTCATGGGATTCGGGAAGATCCTATTGCATGGGGAATCCTTCTTAACGGTGAGATGTACAATGGAGGTCTTGACCACTCATGACCATTAAACTCCTCGGAGAAATTACTGTAAAAACAGCACCTCACTCAACAGCTCCATTCCCTCTGACTTGTCCCAGCCGTGAACAGAGGCTGTATTGCTTTTAATGCCTGCTCAGAGAGCTGGTAGGATGGATCTAGTACCCTCCTGCATGCTGCCAGCTGAAAAGTGAATGGTCCTGGCCAAAAAAGGGGGGTTTAGGTGCCTCCTTATCCTGCTAACCAGTTGCATATTAGGGTCCCAGCTCGGTGGGGGGTCAGCACTAGCTTCCCGCTGTCTTTCCGCGAGATGTGTTTCTTGAAGGCAGTGGCATTTTGCAGGTCTCAGGGATGGTGTGTGTTTGTCTGTTGGGGATTCTGCACAAGCAATGATGTAAGGAGCGAGATGCTCCCAGCGCGGCTGTCAGATCTCCGGTGTCAGGAGTATCAGTGATGCTGACAGCTGGGGATGGGGAAAAACCAACATTACAAACTGGGCCTAATTGGTCTGGAGCTCTTGGAGAACAGAGATGCTGGGATGCCCAAGTCTGTGACATTTCCCTGGGAAAACCCCAGAGCTCTGCTCTCTGAGCACTCGGGGTGTTGGGATGGATGCTCTGATCTCCCCAGCTGGTCTTTGCAAGAGTGTCCACTACAGTCCCGACATCTCATGTTGATGTTTCTGCAGACAGTTCCTCAGGCAGTGCAGCTGGGTCTGAAACCGTGTGAAATGCGCCTGCTTTTTGCCAGACTTCCCAGCCCACTGATGTTTCTGGCCCACATTTTCAGCTCTTCTGGCTAGCTGATATCATTCATTCTTGGGCAGTCTTCAGACATTTCTTAAGTAATTTTTCCTCCATTGCAGGGTCTGAACTTCGTCTCACCTGCCCTGGTATGAGGAGCTGATATTTGGATAGAGCAAAGAATCCAGTCTCACCCTTCAATGCTCCTAAGATCAGTCTGGTGATGCAAGGAGCAGGGCAAAAGAGTTTGGGTTAATAGCTAATATTTAAAAAATATGTAATTTCTTAAGAAAGTCTTTGGAAAGCTCAAGTAATTCATTCAGGTTGTGTGTGACAAGCATCCAGCCAAGAAACACGATATACCCTGGGTGCACAAGCCGGCAGACAGCACGATTTGTATGCACTGCCTGTCTTTGGTAAAACTGCTTTGCTACACAGACCTTTCTCAAAAGGAAGAACGGTTGGGTAGGTGTTTGTTAAAAGCACCTTGCTCACCCCCAGAGCAATGCACAGTAAGAAACTGGAGTCACTATGTCTTCTGGGGGGAAAAGTGGGGTAAAGAGGGGTGGCACCACGCACTGAGGACATGCAGAAAGCCTCTGCCAGGAAAAAATATAACCAGCGAGAGCAGTGGACAAAGTAAAAGCTCTGCTTTCTGCTTTACAGTGAAGAAGCCTTTTGTCTGCTCTCCCTCTACCCCTGGCATACTCTGTGTGGACTCTACAGTGACTCCACTCAGCAAAAAAGAGGCAATTTCCACAAGTCTTTATTGTATTTATAATTAAGAGGCACCACTACTTCCTCCCAGCTGAATTGCCTTGGTAGATCAGGGCGTGAAAGGGGCTTGCTTTGAAACAAGGACCATTACTGTTCAATTGGTTATCGATTATTAGCTCATGCTCATCCCTCAGTAAAAGCAGGCATTAAGACAGAAAAGCCCAGCCTGAGATCTAAGACCTTGCAACGGCTCTTAGAAAAACGAGGATTATTTATTGCAACACTGGTCCAATAAAAGCAAATGTGACGGTGTCTATTGATATTTGATTAGGATTTTGCCAAGGGAGCAGAAATACATTATTAAATAAAATTACTACCTATTATATAAAAGAAAAAAAATTACACCGCTGTCCCCTACTCTCCCATACAGCCCGTGTGTCTGTCTCCATCTGTGGTTTCTCATCACAGTCTTCAACTGTTCAGCTCTTAGTGGGGGAGAAACCACCTTTTTCACTACGAATGTCAAACATCCAGCACAAATGGGCCCTATCTTGGGCTGAGATGTGTTAGTGTTACACTAATAATAATAAACACCAGTGACTCTGATTAATTAGGTCTTGTTGCAAACATCAAGGAACAACAGGGAAAAGACAAAAGAAAGATTATGGCAATTGGCAAGAGATCAGGGGGAGGCTTGGCTTGCGGCTGAACACACCTGTGGTTGCTCAGTAGATGAGGTGGGGAGGAGAGGAACAGTCTTTTATTTGAGATGAAATCTGTCTCACTTCCCTTTATCCACCCAAAGTTAGATGTCTGCTTGAAGATCTCTGAGTCAAATGGACCAAACAGGTGTGATCTGGTTGCTTAAAAAAAGTAGGCATTTGTGCCAGTTAAGATGTGTTAGAGCATCCAGGACACGTCCACAGAGCTGGCAGGGCTGACATGGGACCACTGGGAAACCTTCCCTCTCTCGAACTGAAGCAGCTGAAGGCTGTGGGATTCTCATGCGCACCTGGAGAACCAAGTCCTATCTGTCCCATGGCAATTTGGCCGTGGAGAGGACAGTGACATGACATGGGCCATTCTCAGGGAGGCTTGTTTGTCTCCATGACTCTTGGGGCACTTTGCTGGCCAGAATACGCTTTACCTCAGATGGATAGAGATATATGGGATGAGGCCTGTCCTTCTAGATTTCACTGAAGGCCATGGGATTTCATTGCTCCAGCTTTCAGTACACTGAAAATGCAGACTTTGCCCCTTTTTCAGGTGAAGTTTTAAGCCTGATTCAGTCCATGCTAAGAAAGGTGACAGTGAAGGAGAGCTGTCAGTAGCTCAGGAGACCCCTGCGCCAGGCAGTGCGCATTTCAGCGCAGGGCTTCCCAAGGGAAGTGCTGCTGAAGGCATACACTCAAAGGATAAAAATGATGGCTTGTGGGGAGAGGTTACGGTAGCTCACCATCTCCTTTCCCCCTCATGGTATTTCCCCTTGTCCTTCACCAGCCTGTTCTTCCACCATATTGTCTGAGTATAACCCAGCTAAACTCAGACCTATGGGTGTCTACCTGCCCTGGACGTTGGAGGTTCCTGTTTCTGTTTTAGGTGGAAGAATAGCCCCGGAAAAAGTCTGGCTCCTTCCCACTACGCCTGCTGGCTTCAGAAAATCATGCCCTTGTACTGGAAGCCTCGCCTAGGATTTTCAAGCCAGAGATGAGCATGTGTGCAGAGAAGCACAAACCCACAGGGAGCCCAGATCATCTTCCCATGAGCCACGGTGTCAGTCTGGGCATGTGTGTGCTTGGGATGCCCCGAAAACTGACAGCAGACAACCAGGTATGCAAGTGGGAAGAATACACACAAGCCCCTGAGAAATCCAGGTTTTCTTAGCCAGAAATACCTGGAGAAAGCTGTAGCACTCCTCAAATGTCTACATCCAGCAGAGCAGAGGACATACTGCTGGGAATCAGTGTTGAAAGGCAGTAGGATGAGACAGCTCTGACCCAGCAGCAGCTGTGCAGCCTGGCTGGCAGGAGCAAGGAGCGGGCTGGAATATTTCTGGCCCATCCCACCTCTTCAGTATTCATGGCTACTGATGAATATTTTACATGGCTTGAAATATTTACAGTTGGAGTTGACCTTTTTTTGTTGCTGATACATCACGCATGGTTAGATGTGATTATTTCACGGTGACATTTACTGAGCCATGAAAAAGGCACAAACACCACCAAAGCCACTCGCATGCTCAGCTCAAACACAAGGAGGGACAGCCCTGAACAGATCCAGCAGTTTGATCCCCCCCTCCCCAAGCAAGAAATAACCGCGTTGTGGGAGCTCACTCCTGGACTCGAGAAGCGCTCCAACTGAGATGGGTCGACCCATTCAGTGCTCAGAGCTGTCCCTCTGCCCAAGATCTTTCTGTGTGTTTTAAATTTCAAGGATTTTAGCAGTTCCCAGTTTCTAGCAGGCTCTGGGACTGAGCATCCTGAAGCATGGAGACAGGTCATGTCCAGAGAGGGAAGCAGAATCCCACACCACGTATGAAAAGAGCTGAGAGGAGTCCTGGGAGAAGAAGTGGTGCAGGCATTGCCATTAAAGTCCTGGGACTTTTTTGAGGAATGGTTGTATTTATAGCCATCTCTCAAAATCAGCGACTGCCCTGGCCACTGCATTTTCTTTGTCCCAGTTCTGTGAACTGTCATCCTAAAACACATAGTCAAGACACAGTAGTTTACCTCACCGCTGTGCACCAGCTGGGTCATAGGATCTGCCCGAGATGTAAGCTGGGACAGCAGGGAGAATGCCCCCTTCACACGAAAGAAAGTAGGGATGAAGATAAGGGGCTTGGATGCTCCCTCATCTCACGGGAATGGCCTCCTGCCCAGAGAAAAACTGCTGTAGCCTACTGCAAGTAGATAATGACCTGTCACATCCCTCACTTTTAGATCAGACTTCAAGTGTCCAGACAGTGATGATGTTCTGATCTCTACTTCTTGCATCCCTCTTTGTAGGTGTTCCAGTGCAAATTGCCATCAGAAGGGCCTGTGAGAAGACCCTGCCCTGATATACCCTCTGTCCTGGGCTGGACCTGAAGAACATTTCCATTGCACATTATGTTTTGCAGCTGAATGATCTTCAGTGCCAGCCAAGCTCGAAGATGAAAGAGGATCACAGCCTCCTCCTGGGACCGGGAAAGGTTTGGAAACCAGGAACAGGAGCCTGTCCACCAGCAAAGCAGCTGGTGGTGTGCTCTCCCGGCTTGCAGGAGGGTGAAAGGGCACCACATCCCACCTCAGCCCCCATCTGTGGGTTCCCATCAAGAATTGGGTCCTAGGACCCGTTCCAGCTCAGCACAGCCCAGAGGAGCTCAGCCCATCACAGCTAGGCCAGAACAGCTCTGCCTTTCCAAAGCTGCTCTCAGCTCTGCTCCCATCTGCTGCTCTCTGGCACAGAAGCAGCCGCAAGGCAAAGCCTTGGGTATCTGCCACCCGGGCCCGCTTTGCATTCAAAGCCATCCCACGTCTTGAGCTCCCACTCAGCCCAGAGCAGCTGCAATTCCAAATAAAAAAAAAAGGAAAAAAAGTGTCAGAAGATGCCACTTCAAGCAGCGTTGAGCACAAATGATCAGGTCATGCACCAGCAAAGGCTCCCAGCTGCACAGTCCCCAGCTAGTCCGCTGTGATTTTCAGAGAGCAACTGCTAACCCTGAGCTGACTTTGAGCTCATTGAAATCAAGTGTTAATAACTCCTCTTCAGTTTTCCCCTCTGATACTTTTTTGCCTTTTTCTCCCCTTTCCAGCCCATTTCTCCTTCTATTTTCTCCTTCCCTTTCTCCCCTGCCCTTTTTCCCTAAAGAAATGAACCAAAGATGAAAAGTATCTGTTTTCTGTTTGCTTTGGGACTGTTATTACTGTTCCCCATGCCTCCACTGTCTGCATTCTGGAGACAGGGCGCAGTAAATGGGATGTTTAATCTTGCTGTCAGGGCCATATATCATTCCCAAAGCTCCTCCTGGGGTAACAAGAGCGGCTCAATTGACAAAACAAGCCGAGGAATGAATAAACCAACAGAAAACATTCAGCCCGTGCTATTAATCCAACCAGAGCCAAAGGCAGATGCAGGAAGGGAGAAACACACCCCAGTGACTCCTGGTCACTGCTGCTTCCTGGAAGAGTTTAGGCCATGAGGAATGTGAGCTGCTCTGAGCACAAGTGCCTTTCCCACAGCATCACCCCACAAACGTGCTGGTCCATGAGTCTCACTGGCTTCCAACAGCCACGGGAAGCAGCAGCACTTTCCCTTCCTCCCACGAGTCTAATTTCCAGGGTGAGAAGGACTTAATCTCAGTCTCCTGCAGGGCAGGCAGTGGCTTCCACTGCATCTCAGAAGCGGCTGATCTGTTTTGAGGTGCTGCTGTCACCGGGAAGAAGGACTCATTAAGGTGATGGAGGCTGAGTGGAAGTGGCAAGCCAGGGTTGCATTTTGGGAGCAGCCTTGCTCGGTGCGCTGCCTGCGGTGTTTCGCTGCAAGCCTGCTGCACACCCAGCAAATCAGTCTGCTTCTTGTGAGCGAAGGGGTGCCTGTGGGTACCCGCGAGTCCCGGGTGGCAGCAGTTCACACGGACACCGGCAGGATATTTATCTCTGTGCTTTCAAGTTGAAAACAACCTGTCAAACTAAGCTCCTCCGTTAAGAGCTGAACCATGGTTTCTTCCTACGCCCCTTTCTGAAACAACCAGTAGTGACCGTTTTTAAGACCTCCCACAGTGCAAAGCCAAGAGGTCTCCAGGATGGAGCCACCCAGCCCTAACGTCATCCTCAGCTATGGAAGCACCCTGAACATGGATCCAAACACCTCACCTGCCTTCAAGCCTCAGATACAGTTCTTGGAGACTTTGGCTTGGCCACGGCAATGCCTTGTCCATGATAAGGCGTAAAGGGATTGGCAGGAGGATACTGGACTAGAAAGGATGGCCTGAAAGCCTTGTCCCACTTTCCTGGTCCCTGACGTATTCTAGATGCAATAACCCAAGAAAAATAAGAGTGGCAGTGATCAATAACGTGGTGTGCTCAAGGTCAAAGAGCTGGGCACTGACAGAGGTTCTTTGCCATGAAATATTCAGCCAGGTATCAGCACATCTATGTGAAAAATGTGTGTTGCATGCAACATGCATCACACAGGACAGACTTCCTGCTGGGAGCAGGGTGGGAGAGCTACCTCCTGGCCCTCAGCCAGGCATGAAGGAGGGGGTGGAAAGTGCTGTGCTAACGGCTATGTTATTTTAAGATCCCTGGACAGATTATTACTGATAGGAGAGGTCCCTGTATTCAGAGGCGGCTTTCCGTCCTCTCCGTGGTGGGGGGAACAGGAGCATCTCCAGGAGGCACGTGCCCTGTAGGCCATTACAGCATTCAGGATGATGAAGATGTTTGTTAATGGAGCTGAGGTAAAAGGCTAGACTCATCCAACTGAGAGAAGTTTCTGGAGATGCCCACCAGAATAATAATTGTAGCATTAAGCATTCGCAGGGTACTTAGCAATGCTATCATATCAGGCAGGCCGATCAGACAGCAAATAATGCATGCACACAGCTACCCGATCAGAGAGGCGGTGGAGCAGTGGCGGGGGAGAGCAGGGAGAGGGAATTTAAAGCATGTCTAGCCGCTCAAGCCGTGGGGGTGGGGGACAAGAGGAAGAGAGATTATTTCAAAGGTGAATGGAAATGCTTTTAAACATAAAAAAATGAAGCATCTGAAATCCCAGATCATGACGGGAATGGATACCGAGATCAGTGGTACACCTCTGCGCATTTTGATGGGGAACATCTGCCAAGTCTGCGTGGTCGGTGGCGGACGGAGGCTTTCAGGGAATTGCTTTCTTTCACCTGCAGAACTTCAAAGACCTCATCCCACCTTGGCTTGGGCAACCCACATCGCCCTCCTGCCCATCTCTCGGGTGCTCAAAGCCTATCAGGACCATCCAAATGGAGTCTGGGTGCAACGACAGCTCGTGTCCATGTATGTGCTATCTGATGGGATGTCTCCAGCAGAGCTCACAAGATCAATTCTCAATGGAAATCAGTTTTGCAGAAGCAGAAAGATTCACCTGACTCTGCACAAAGGCTTTGCTAACCCTTCAGACAGCTGGAAGGCCTATCACCTGGGAGATCTCTATTTCAACCCCATCTGTGATGCGAAATTCATGACCAATGACTTCAATACATTCAATACATTTAAAGCCGGAAACTGTACCTCAGTTTCCCCTGCATTGAAATGGCAATGCCACTGCTTGATATCTTTGACCAAACAGTTTGAAATCGGGGGGGGG
>Ga0065711_1026835_pt1 | contig 58637 bp, 26 predicted proteins | sample Hoacrofraction12_FD_59098 | JGI IMG/M metagenome (GOLD analysis project Ga0065711, IMG submission 59098) | Hoatzin crop microbial communities from Cojedes, Venezuela - Epithelial fraction 12 v2 (version 2) | ecosystem: Host-associated > Birds > Digestive system > Esophagus > Crop | place... | reverse complement strand
CCCCCAACTCTAGGCCGCGACCCCCCCCCCAGTCCAAGAGGTTCTCCAGCATTGACTCATTGTGATGGGAGTCACGCCTGGACCTGGGGATGAGAGTCTCCTGGGACAGTCGTGGGAGGGACTGAACAAAGTCTCAGTTCTTTCCTCTCGAGTCTGCTTTTCCACCTGCCTTTGTGCCCCTGTGCTCCTCTGGGCTTGTGGTCATGGGCCTTCTTTGGGCTGATGGCTCCTCTGATGGGCCTGGGAGCATCAGGGGAAGGTATTATTTAGGCTCCTCCCTCTGCTTGCCATTGTCTTTCTGTGCTCCTTTGAGGGTGTGCAGATGAGCTTCTACCACATAACCTGACATTCGCCTCCTATGCTGAGATTCTGCACCGGGACTTGTAACCAAAGATAACCTTGACCTTTAGTTTTGTTGTTTCAACAGTTTCTATGAGTTAATTGCTTTGAGAATAGCCAAGCCATTTTACTACCCTCGGTGACCAAATTTCATCCCAAACAAAAACCATCTCTGCCAGCGCCTCAGTGATCATCCAGTACCACCCTGGAAAAGATTTAGTCACTTCTTAATTTACACATATGAATTGTATTATCATTCTATTCATGCACTTCTCTCCCAGCTCTTTCTGTTATGAAATTATTTGCAGATGTCACAGCCATCAGCATTTGGTTTGAAATACTACCTGCAGAAACATGCGACTTCCAGGCAGTAAGATCTTACCAGTCTCTCATCACTACTAAGCTTGTTCACTTTATTTCTTCTGAACATTCATGTTAATTTTTCTCCTCTCCCAGAGGACATCTTGATAAGCTTTTGCTGTGATTTTTTTGGCCTTGGCAGAACTGCTTCTTCCACCACAGGGTTCCTCCATCCTCATCCTGCTTTTTCCTTTGGTACAGCCAAGTGCAGTCAACTACAAACTATGTCAGCAGAGTCTAGGAGTCATTTATCCTGCCCCAAGTCACACTCAAGTGTTTCATTTTCTCCTAGGTAGCAAAGAAAGCAATCCTATTTTCAGTCAGGGCAGAACCAGGAGCAATGTAATGATTTGAAATGAAAAATCATAGTCCTGAAAACTGTAGTTTTCCTGTACAAACAAATTCAGCCTGTATTTACAGCTACTGCAGTCCACCAATTTAGAAGAACTTCAGTAGAGAGATTTAAATGCCACCTTGCCTTTGTGACCCTCGTTACTATATGCCAACATAGCCATTCTGCAAATTGTTCTTCCCTCCTTTTGTATTTTTTGCTGGCTACAGTGTAGAAAGAAACACAAACTTCATACTGGGGGAAGGCATCATGGGAATTATGTTATGGGTAGGAAGAGAGGAAAAATTTGTTAGATTGGGGGGGGAAGGGTGTAAGCATAAAAATTGCCATATTTCTCTTTTAAAGTGCAAAGACAGTTTTAGTCTCCCTGACCTAAAACATACAACTTGCTTTAGCAACTACCTGAAACGCAGGCCTTTTAAAATAAAGTCTCCTGTGAATTGTGATACCAAAGACTCTGAGAGTAAATTTAAAGAATTCCAGTTCTTGGAGCATTGTATCACATGAGGGTTAGCTGTACATGTCCATTTTTACAAAAATTCAACATTAGCAACCTCCACTGGGTTTCCTAGGTGATATAACATTCGCGTGTAAGCTTGTTCAGGCTAAACGTACGCCATACTCAATATAGCACGGCAGGGCAGCTAGTGCTTTACACTACTTTTATCTTACATACTGACAAGCATCTGCAATTAGTAGTAACTTCTCTTCTTGTGTGCATAACCATGTGTGAGACTGGTTTAAATTGTTGTACAGATAGGAGTTTACTGAAAAAAACCCCACATTCATAGTAGAGTAGAAGATTTTGTTTCCTCTCCTGAACCTAAAACTATATTAAATGAACTAAACATTTGTTAGTGTACAAATCTCAAACCTTCTTTAACCTTTGTGGTCCTGTGTTGTTGTTGCTACTGTTTCTACCATTGCCTCCAGCCAATTTTTTAAAAGTTGGTTAATAGGAACCTCTGTTCAGAAAGCCCATTGAAACATCATGAACAATTAAGCCCTTTTCATGCATTACAAAGCAAACATTGCAAGCACTGTTGGCCCTCACCATATGTACGGTAACAATACTATTCAACAAAGCAAAGAGCTTAGGTAAAGCAGAATGACATCACTGAGATAGAAAGCAGTGAGGGATAAGTAAAATAGACACGTTTGTAAAGGCCGATTAACCATTAAAAGGGCTTGAGAAAATATGGCTAGGAAGAAGTGCTGAGCAGTCGGTTTTATGAATTCAGCTTCTTTTCATCAGCCTTTCTACAGAAGAGAAAAAAGTATGAGCTGCTGAAGGAGGAGGGGCTGCATTCAATTTCAGACTAATTAAAAGTCATGAGCGACAGTTGACTAAAGCTTAACCATGGAAGAAGATACAGGGAATAGATTGAGGCATTGTCTTCAGTGATTGTAAACTTCCGTGGCCTTTGAGCAGCAGGTTTGGTTTCCTTTCAGGAGGAAAGAAGAACTAAGGAAACATTCTGTGAAGCTTCTATATACGGCTTACAGTTCTATCCTCCATTCAGTAAGGTCCAAGAGGATACTTTAAAGGTGCTTTCACTTAATAGAAACTGGCAGAAAAAAGAGGTCTGTGAATTCTTTTGTAAAAAGTAAAGAAGCTGTAAAGAGTCTGTTGCAATTTTAACCCAGAAAATGCCACTGCTTTCCAATAGTTCTAGATTTTCTGTAGCTTAAGCTGTTTTTTTCTGTACTTCTCTCCTTCCACTGTGATCTACACCCTCGAAGGGGGATGGCTGTCAGCAGATTAACATGATCTATAGCAAGAGCTTGAAAAGTTTGAATGAAAGCTGCAAAACCCTAATTCTGCTAGCATGTGTCATATCTAAGGTCATGACCAAATTTATTTTCAAATAGAATATACACTTTTTCCAACAATGGGAGATGGGTATTTTTAGTCACTTTTGTAATGTACTACTCCAGATAAAGGCTCTGAAAACCCTGAAGTTTATATATACCTGCAAGAAGTTACAAAAAATGAAAACCACAGGCTGAGGCAGATGAAGTGATCCTGGAATGAACAACAAAAAAGACATTGTAAAGGACAGAGTTGAGAAACAAGCAATTTAGCCATCTGCAGCAAATCAAAATAGTGCATCAGAAGTGGGACTAAATTATCCCAAACTGAAACGAAGAAAAGTCTTCTGAAAATGCTAATAAAGACATTAAAAGAAGTTAAATTGAATCTCTGGAGTGAGAACTTTATTTTTACATGTCTAATAAGGAATTAAACTTGTGGTTTCTAATAATGTATTAAATTTCTTGATTAGCCACTTAACCATTAAGGGAATGGTTCCAATCATAAGAAACCATATAAAACCACTAAGGGAGTGGTTCCAATCATAAGAAATGAGATAAAACCACAGAAAGATAGACACCCAAGCTATTGGCAAGCTGCAATTTATTCTCAACATAATGCTGCCCATTGCAGTACATACCATTAACTTGAAAACAAATCCACGTGCCTACCTGTGGGCAACTTACTGCTGGGTTTGGATTTGTTAGTTTTGGTGTCTTCACATCTCAGATTAATATGTGATGTCCACTTACCTGCAGGCCCATTCTCCAAGAAAAGCCCAAAGCGAGTGGCTAAAAGGAGGCAAATTCAGCACTCAGATGTATTCCAGTCACAGTCCTGCAGAGCCATATTCAGACCAGGTTTAGTGGTGGCTGCACCAAGGGATGTGACAGCATCTGTTTGCACTGCCATACAGCTCTGGCTTTGGCCTCCCCTTTCCCTCCTGAAATTATGAATTGCCTAAACCAACATGACCTTCAGTGCACAAATATAAAAGACAAATTTAAGGTTTGGCATGTTTAAGGCAATGAAAACAACAAACTTCTGGAACTTATCACTCAAAGGGAAAGAGAGAGGCTTTTTCATGGCTTGGTTTCTTCAGCTAAAGACAGGGTGTTTCCAGAGCTTTTGTTTTAATCAAAGAAACTACTAGACCAGGTTTAATTACTGTATGTATGAGACAGGAGTTCGTATTACTCCTTTGTTCTTTAAAAAAACATGTCTGTGATATGAGCAGAAGAGTTGCCAAACAAAGATAAAAAGAGCTTTGTAGTGTGAATCCAAGGTAACAAATTCTTGAAGAGTTGATATATGTAATCCTTAGACAGGAACAAAGAAAAATTCTTCGAAGAGGAGCTTATAGTAGGAGTTACTCTTGTGAAATTCAAAGCTGTTAATAGTGGTTGATTTCTAATTAGTCTATCATTGTTTGGAAGCTGAACATGAAATGAATTATTGCTGTGACTTAGAATAAAATCTCGTACACTTTAGTGCTGGATTTATTCCAGGAAGAAGTGCATATAAAGCAGATGTCATCTAAATATCCACAGAAGAAGGTCAACATGTACAAACAAGAAAACTGGGAAAACACAAAATGTTTGAAGATTTGTGAGAAGGTGTATGTCCGAGAGAGGTAATAGCTACTAAGAGATACATCAGCTCTTCATTGATTTTGACACATAGCAGGGAAAGTTGTTCAGATAAAACAGCCTGTGTTTTACAAGAGAGAACATAGCCACCCTAGGACAGAATTCATATTTCAAAACCAAAGATCATATATACCCTGTAATAGTAGTATTATGTTTGAAGGACTACAGGTCTTAGAACTTGGTTTAAAAATATGATGGACAATCAAGAAATAAAAAAAATATGAAAAAGCAGACAACTGATAGGAGATTAATTAATTTATCTTAAACAGGAGAGTATCATAGAGTCCTCAGAAATCTTTGTGGACAACTTTTAGTTGAAATCCTTTCCTGAATGTGAAAACACGTGGGTCATCATTTTAAAAGTCAGAGAAAGGAAGAACTGCTCCCGGTTAAGCTACAATAGTTTTAAACATTGTGTTCAAGCAACCGACAACTGGGTAAGTTGCAAATGATTAAGTCTGTATGTATGTGTATGCTCACATACATATGTATTTTACAATCATTTATATTTCAGGGACTTGGGGATGACTGCTTAGTCAATGTAAGTAAAAAGTTTAACAAAGCCACAGAACGGAGGAATCAATAGAAGGCTCTCCAAGAACCTCCCTCCACTAGAGTTAATATCCTGGCTATGGAAAAGAATTGAAGTACTTTTTGAAAAGTTTATTCTTAACTAGCTATGAAGTTAACATGTACATAGCAGAATTTCTGAGTAAAAATTAATGCATGTATACATGTGGGTGTATATATGGATACACCCATGCAAACACATGTGCTGGGTGGCACCCATTACAAACTGAAGTTACCAGCAGTCATTACTATTCCTAATTGCTCTGTAATATTATATCCCTGTCTGAAGAGTTATAAATGGCGAAAATGGTCTGAAGAGGAGACTGAGCTTCTTGTTCCCATGCGTTCTTCCTCTCTACGTATACTCATACTTTTCTGTTACTCTCCTATCCTTGCTCTCTGCAGTGTTGTGCATTCTCAGACCACAATGGGTAGTACTGTGCCCAGTGATCATTTTTGTCCCATACATGTGACAGCAAAAAAATTGCTGTAAGAGCCCAGTCTCAGCTAAGGCCGGAGCATTCACTCCAATACAGAGGAGATTTGGGGAGGATTTAGCCGAACTATTCCATTTAGGCTCCAAGGATGGGCAAAGTAAGATATGTTCAAAGTCTCTTGCTCAACCATTATCAAATGTTTTCCACCAGAAAGATAAAATTTCTATAAAGGCTTCTATCTAAGCAAGTTTACCCCCTATGTAATTTAATGCAGACAGGATATATTCTTGCACTGTGGTTTTAAATCTGTAGATGGCTGGAGCCAAGGCATTGAATAAAAATAATTTGCAGTGCCCTAGAGCATTACTGCAACTGAAAGGAAGGAGATTTCCAGGGAAGACAATTTTTGACTAAGCAGAGTAAAAATTTCATCTCATTGAGATACCCCAGCACGGCTTGAAAGCAACCCTGAATCTGTACCTGTATGTTACTACATGCTGGCAAAGAGTTCGCTTCAGCTGGAAGTGCTCTCAATCCTTTACCTTTACTACCACTTAAAAAAGAAAAAAAAGACTACTGTTTCCCACAGCTTCATTATTCTGGTCTCCATCTCTCCCAGAAGATGTCTTCGTTATAAACAAATATATTTGTATCTATCCGAAGCACACACAAGCATTCTGATACAGTTTTTCTATTACAGAAGAAGGTTAACCTTGATGTTTGGTTGAAATGGGTGAATTACTGTTTTCTTTTTTCTTTGGGGTAAAATATCATTTTAATTCAAGAGACAATTTTTGAAAAATAAAAGAAAAAAGTAGAACAGGGAATATCAAATCCTTACTTCACAAGCTGGATTTCCTTTATGAGTGATTCATTGAGGAACCAAAGCCAATATGGCAAGAAGCCATGTGTTCTTCTGGGAAAAAGTATAAATACAAGCCATAACTGGTTTATGAAATTTGCACTGTAACAAAATAGGCATTTTCCCAGCCAATTTCCCAGTTATTTAATGAGAAGCATCTAGATAACACCAAGGATGATGGTAATGATGATAGAATAACTTTTCTTTAGAGCTACAATAAAACTTTGTACTAAAGATAGTAGGAAGAAAAGTAGGTTTCAGAAACAGATGCTTCAAATTGTGAGGACTAGGAAATCTGAGAAACATGTTTTTTAAAGGTTTCCTTCCTTTCTACTATTTCTAAAGTAATGCTGCATCCAGTAAAAAGAAGCAAAATAGATGAGTTCTGAAATTTAAAGTCTTTTTTCTTTCAGTGCGTGTTATAATGAAGACTACACAGCAACATCAGAAAATTTTCATCAAGCTGGCGACTTGATGGGCCACTATACAAAGGCCACTATTCAAAGCCTCTGTTTGTGAAACTTTCTTAGTAAAAAAGGTTCTTTCTGAGGTAAAATACTATGAACAATATTCTTCTTTCTGTTACTAAAACTTAAAAAATCACTCAGTTCAGACATGCACCTGAAAATGTCCCGAACATGCTCACCACCTGCCATTGACTTAACTGCATCTTCATTTCCCCCACTTGCTCAAAACAACCTTGAGGTTTTCCAGAGAGGATCCAGCAGCAACTGCAGCCTCCTTCCTTTTGTACCAGTTATGGTCAAAATTGCACACAAACCTCATTAGAATACTCTCTGCTACTCTGTGACTTGGACTTCCTGAGAATAAGGGGTTAATCCTGCACCATAATCACCTAGTTCTTTTCATCACTTTCAGTACTTGAATTAAAATAGACAACTTTTGTAATACATGTCTACTAAACAGACATTTGGTTTATATCACGGCCTATTGCTGGCAAAGGACGTGCATATGTCTTTGTACCAAAGAGCTATACACAATCCAGTAGACATACTCAGTTACACAGACAAATACTTCTTAAAGGATCTGAAAATATAAAAATTCAAAGGTGTATCTCATATGCGTATATATACACAGTCGCATACACACAAATTCTTTGCTATTGCACAAAAATCTTGACTGTGTATTTACACTGTTAGTTCTTACAAAGATATTCTATTAAAATGCCTCCATTCATGCAGTTTTTGCATTACACCTGTATCTCTGCTACAGCTGATTAAAATAGCTGCTAAACTGATGTCAAAATACCAGTACTGCTTAAGTCAATAAAATTCTTACTTTTTAAGGTTGTTGATCACTAATTATACTAACTGCTACATCCAGCACAAAAAAAAAAAAAGGTTTGAAAAAATACAGTTAAAAATAAAAAATTTCTGAAAGTGTGAACCAAAGGCTAGGCAACATTCTGGGAAGCTGAATGCCCGTGAAGCTTCTTTGACTTTATAAGAGAAGTTAAATACTTGGTTAATTGACCTGTCAATCATGTCATTCAAATGCTATGGTTTGCATTTATCTGTGGAGACTGCTTGCTTTGTTCTTCAAGAATTCCACTGTTTAGGACAAGCTAAATAAGATTCAATATCTATTTGATTCTGGCTGACTTGTTCTGAACAACTGTTACAGCTAATAATTCATGTCAACATTTTGATGCCTAGGTTATCAACCAATGACTGTGTCAAATGTGATGAGGTCTCCTTATGTGGATCAGTAATGAATTCTACTGAAAGATTAGTTGTAAAGCACAAATACTGCCATGTGGTAGACTTCAGTGTGCAAACAGAAGTGTGATTGCACAAGCAGGTGTATGTGCCTGTAACAAAATACTTGTGCAAAAGAAAAGAAAACCTGACTGGACTGGCTGTATTTCTTTCTGTGCTGTCTGTTCACATGACCTACTCCCCAGATAGACTGATCCCTTTCATAAGAGTTTCTTCTACAATAAAACATTGTGTACCTGTAAATACAAAAAAATGTACTACCATCTGCAAAGACTTTTGACTTTCCTAACTTCTAAATTTGTTTTATGGGGACATAGAACTCTGTAACACTCTTAAAAGGAAGTATTTGAAAGAAGCTCTTAGGAAAAATAAATAGTTGGAGTAGGCTCATCATATGATTCAAAACTAAAAAGGTAGAGAGAAAAAAGACAGGGGAACTAATAATAATATACCTCCTGTAGTAATTGTAGCACAGTCAATTCAGATTCTCTCTTTCAAAGGCCTGCTGCTGGAAATTCAGTCCTATTTTCATTTAACTCCATGACTAATCTTTAATTGACTTCAGATGCAAACAAGGCTGAGCCTACAGTAAAAACATTAATTTAAGAGGAAATAAAGTGAGATGAAAAATCTGTTTCCACAGAGCATCTCTCACCAAAGAAGGCCTTTCCTCTTAGCGGATGCAGAAGTTGTTTTTGAAAGAGGCATATGGTCATATCAAGCAAACATTCTAAATATAGTGCTAAAGGGCAAAAGAAAAAGGAATATATGACCATGACGTACTTGTGAAATTTTTTTTTGTTGTCTTATTTTTCTCTTTGTGGAGCAGATTCTGAGAAAAAGAGCAATGCTTCCTGTAATTTCTTTGCAAGTGGTATGTTCTGTCTTCAGATGCACACAACTTTGTCATCTGCAGCTGCAGTATTAAGGAAAAGGCAACAGACACCCAGGCAAACACACAGAGTCTTGGAAGGAACACCTACTTAGAACAGCTGTTTTATAAACAACAACAGTGTTAACTTCAAAAAAATTAGTTGCTCACTTCAAGAAAAAATACACCTAAACACGGCACAGCCTTTGCTTCTTCCTAAATACTACAGTGCTATGTGCTGTACCACTGCTAGCCCCAAGCATTCTGTAAAGCATCAGCCTCCTGACATGAACTTTCCTCCTTTCTCTCTCCTGCCTAGAAAGAAGGCCTCAAGTGACTCATGCATCTATAATTGGTGGAAATGTAAATAGTTTGAAAGGCTGCAATTAGACGTGAGCCTGGGTCACATCATCTGGATATGAATTTTCCCTTTACTCGGGAAACGGGGAGAAATTGGATCCAAGGCTTTAGTTTTGGCTTGTCCTAGAGTTAATGATAACATTCAGATCAGCGGATGAATTTCCTCATAGCTCAGGTGTGATGACATTCAGGAGTTCGGTTTAGTTAGAAACTGCGAAGGGGGACAGACCAGAACAGAACAGTTACAGCCTATCAAATCCAGATTCCTAAACCCCATCTGCCCTAGCAAACAGCTTACAAATTATCACAAATTACATTTGAGAGTGCCCTCAAGCAGCAAAGCAAACTTGATGCTCCCCTGTTCCAGATCAGCACTCTGCCAGCCAGGCTGCCATGGGAAACTCCAGATTTTTGGACTGAGATGTGCTGCCACCATGTTTGCATGAAGCCTGACCATGGGTGTAAGACTGACCACCGCGCAGAGACTCTCCGAGCAGACTGACAAAGCAATGAGGCTTGAATGCATGTAAGCAGAAGACAAACACAATGCTGAGAAAAAAACAGTTCTACCACAGACTTGCATGCCTGAGGAAGAATAAATGAAGGCTGGCTTTCAAAAACATTGTTCAATGACTTTTTAACTACACTGTACTAAATGTGACCTCGCCTCTTGTTACAGATCAAAGAATCCATGTGGGGAAGAAACGTTGCAAAGTCCCACCCACATGAAAAGCTGTTCCATGTGAATTCTCCCATGTCTAATACGAGTAGAGCTTCTACTGAAGCCTTTCCTTCAGAAGAGTTAATTGCCTCCTACTTTCACAGACATCCTGAATTTGTTCATGAAGTGAGAAGGGTACAGGAAGAAAAGACTAGGAAAAGAATATATCATGTAAATTTTGTTTCCATTGGAAAGCAAACTAAAGACTGAGGCCGTAAAGGAGATTCAACTCCTCCAGAGTTAAGTGGTACTGGACCAGGCCTATGCGTTGAAACTTAGCTCCAGATGCATTTTCAAGTACAAAAGACACTCCTTCTTCAGAATTTTAGTGGTGAAAAATGGTGATGCTACTGGACCATCTGGTTCCTAACAGATCTGAGTATTTCTTGATTAGTTAAAAGAACCAAAAATACATTTCTAAAACGACTATAAACCGAAAGACAACAAAAATCATCACAAAAAAATAGAGCTGTCAAGAAGTTTCCATTTAAACTCTGTGAAGCAAAGCACACTATAACCTATCAGATGCTGCCAAAAAGCTCATTATAGAAAAGAACAAAATAGACACTGGATTTCATCTGAATGTTTTTGAAAAATAATTACAAAAAAAAATATTTCGGTCTTTTCTAAGAGCTCTGTAATAACATGATATACTGCTTGTGTTCAAAACAATTCCACTACATTGTGATTTCATTTATATAGCTACATTTTCAGAGCATACCCACTAAAGTTAGACGATTATAAGTCCTGGAATCTTCTTCTCAGTTGAGTCAATAGACATTTTCCTAACTCTAAAAAAAAAGCAATATCATTTGTTTTTATCCTTTGCATGTGATATACCATGTCGCTCCATGCTTGTGTTCAGCTTTACTGCCTAGGAGTCAAAAAATGCAGCTCATATCTAGAAAAGGAGACTAATTACAGTAGCAAAATTACCATACATATAATTTACATACATGATAATTCTTTACAAATACCCTGTTGTGTCAGATTGGATACACTTGTCACTCCTTTCAGGTACCAAATTGAAACAATTGACCAAATTCAATTCAATTGACCCCAAATGACTACCTGCATTCCCTCAGACAAAATCACAACTGTGACCCAGGCAAAGGCATTCTTAACATATTAAACATGTTAGCAGCATCACATACATTTTTCTAAACAAGGAATGCTACTTGATTACATTTATAGATTAACATGCTATATGCTTATGTAGACGAATTAGTAATAGAAAGCTTATTCCATTATAAAATAAAACCTTTCGTTCACTTGCTCTTGCACTCAAGGTTCTTTCATCATTTTTGTGGCAGTGGTATATCATATCTTTCACTTACTAGGAAATTGTTACTCTTATGCCAATATGCTGGGCCAAAAAGACTTACGTTCCAACATGGTTCTGTCATAGGCTTCCTATATGATGCTGAGTCTTAAGCTGCCATTTCTTAAAATCATATCTATTCCCTATCTTGCATGTCAACTACTAGATCACCAAATAATCCGAATATTTTGTAGCTAGCACTGCACAGCAAAACATAATAATTCAATCAACTAAGAAAAACAGCTGGGAGCTTTTTTTAGCATTTGTCTTTTTTGATACAAATTGTTTTTTCACCAGATCTGAGGAAAGCAACAAATTGAATGTGATACAGATTCACTTGGACTTTAATAGAAAAAAGGTTATGATTATCAAAAAGTCTAAACTGGACATAGCTCATTCTGCACTGAGGCTCAAGTGATCTCCACCTTAGATCACGTGTATTTTAGTATAGTCACACTGTGATTCATTTTATAGCTCTCTAGTTCAGCAAACAGTATCAGAGAAGAAATAAAAAGAGACTGAGTACTAAACTGTAGTCTTGAATATAAACTGCAACCCTCATCCTCCAATTTTAATTTAATTTCCTCGTACTCCCTTCCTTTCCCTTTGTCCATTGCACAAGTGAAACTGTCTTTCACTGAAGAAACACACAAATCAAAGAAGTAGTTTACATAAAGTCAATGAGAGCATGCAGAGCTGGTTAGTTTGACCTCTCTGTTGACAATGAAAAGCACAAACTTCTTGACTCTATCCACAGGTATCCACTGCCACCCATCTGGTAAAGCATTAGACAAAATTTGCGTGTCTACAGTAAATGGCCTCTGGGGACAGAAGTTTATCAGACAGCCACTCTGTGGGAAATAAACAGAGCTTTCATGACACAGTAGAAGTTTCAGCAGGCTATTTTACAGTATCTGAATGCAGGGAAAAAACAACCAACAAAATATTTCTTACTGCATGCACAATACAAAAGTTTTGTAAAAACTGAAACATTCTATTCCCCCACAAGTTTCACAATCATTCCATGAAATTTCATCATTTATTAACAGCAAACTGTCTGTTCTTCCTACAAATTACAATTAAATATTGTCCCATGTACACAACTGAATATACTGTCTTGAGCTGAACAGACCAGCCTTTCCTACCCAACACTAGTAAGCATGTACAGGTATTTCTATGTTACCTGAACACAGTGACAAAAATCCACACATGGGTTCTCACATCCCAAACCATAATCCTAGGCCTGAAGTAAAACCGCTTTGGACAACTCAATAAAGCCAAAAGTAACTCTGTATGTCAAATTCATAAAGCAGAAAAACAACTTTTTTCTGTGAACTAACCTACTTCAGTTGTATTAATCTAAGCTTCTCTCTACTGCCCACCAGACACTCAGCACTATTGTCATTCAATGTCTTCTTCCAATCTAACAAAGAAAAGCCCTAATTCTCATAATACTTTGTTCTTGAATACTGTGTTCAGTTTTGGGCCCCTCACTACAAGAAAGACACTGAGGTGCTGGAGCATGTCCAAAGAAGAGCAGTGAAGCTGATGGAGGGTCCAGAGAACAAGTCTTGTGAGGAAGAGCTGAGGGAACTAGGGTTGTTCAGTTTGGAGAAAAAGGAGACTGAGAGGAGACCTTATTGGTCTCTACAGCTACCTGAAAGGAGATTGTAGTGAGGTGAGTGCTGGTCTCTTTTCCCAAGTAGCAAGTGATAGGACAAAAGGAAACAGCCTCAAGTTGCACCAGGGCAGGTTTAGATCAGGTATTAGGAAAGAATTCTTCACCAAGCGGGTTATCAAGCATTGGACAGGCTGCCCACGGAAGTGGGCAGAGGTATTTAAAAGATGTGTAGATCTGGCACTCAGGGACTTGGTTTAGTGACTTGGCAGTGTTAGGTTAATGATTGGACTCAATGATCTTAAATGTCTTCTCCAACCTAAACAATTTTATGATTCTATCATTCTGTAAAACAGTGTAGTGATCTTCAAATTAGGCACTTGTGGCACTGCCTAGCAGTGAAGATAAATAAATGAGTGGTGCCTATCTCTGCCAAGAAAAAGGAGGTAGGGAGAAGTCAGTATGGTGGGGTCTACATTGTTTATTCCACTGACAAACATCACACTAACCGCTTTCCATGAATGACAAGCATAATTTTGGAACAGAAAGGCTTGATGATCTTTAAAGGACCATAAATTCATCAATGACATTTTTGATTTCCTAGTATCAATTTCCCAAGGAATTAAAAATGATAAAAGAACAAGCAAACACCACCACTTTTTTTTTGTGAGACAACAAAAAGAAGAGATGAACATAAAAAAAAAAGAAAAGTGGCTGTACAGATCAGTGTACATCTTAAGCAATTAGTTCATATCCAGGCAGTCTGCTCTGGATATTTTATTTATGGGACCAGTTCTGGCTTTACTGAATTCTCTGAAGTGGTTTTACCTCAGATCAAGGATTATGGATTGCGATATGAATAATAAAGTTTCTGAGAGTGGTTCACTTCCTGTCTTACTTCATCAAGTATTATGAGTAAACATAAACAAGGGCTGTGATGCTTCAACCTCCAAACTGCAGCCAAGCCAAGAATTGTGTTACCTATTCTGCAGCCACAGTTGAACAAACAAATAATTTTTGTCTCCCTGTAAACAAAGATATTCTTCAGTCATTCCCAAAAGACAAGACACTTGTGTTAGTCTCATTCCTGTTTGATATAATATCACTAGGTGTCACTAGGTCCCCAGAGGCCCCTTCCAACACCCACTGTTCTGTGATTGTGTGACTTGTTCTGGAGAATCATGATCCACCAGCCCTAGGAGAACAGCTGGTTTCCATGCTTCACTGTGGGATTCAAAATCTGTAATTTCCAACACTGTGTTCATATGCCAGCAGGTAACCAAAGCTTTCAAGCTATTTTGGTGATTTTTATCTAATACATACAAAAAAATTACATTTTATTCCTCCATGATTACTATGTTAGGAACATACTGCAATCATTTACAACTCAGTGAACAGCCAAGCAGCACTAGGACTGATCAGTAAGTGTCCTGCTGTAGATCTCTGACTGACTCTTTGAGTCTCCATGGCTTTACTGGCAGTACAGAATATTTCAAAGTGTCATTTTGGAATCTTTAAGCAGCATTTCTTTGGCATGTGTGCTGGCCTGTTTTAAGTTGGCCTGTTTTGTGGGCCTCTTCAATATATTTCTGTTTCATTAGTATTAAACTACTTAGGAGAAATCAAGCCACTTATTTTTGTTTTAAAATTATCTCTATCCATATTCAGAATGTAAGGAACACAACACAGGCAGAAGCTTATTTTTTGTATTGACAGTTTCAGAAAGAAAAAGAAAATCCCTCAAATGAAATCAGCTTTGTCTTTGTATGAAGTCTTGTCTTGCAAAGCAAGTAAAATTATTTTTTGTCTTAAAGAAAAAAACCAGCACTGTTAAGCAGCAGGTATTCTGTGTACATATCAGATGGCATTAGAACTGTATCACAGAAAAACAGATATCAGTGTAGAAAATACAACAGTTTAGATGTATTTGAAATCTACAACCAAATCTCTCTTCAGTCTGTCATCTGAACTTAAGACTCAGCTGGAAATGGTGCTGCCTTTGACCCAAACTGCTCAAAGGTGGATAATGAAAAGATGAATTTCTCTCTCTAAAAGGCAGCAGTAGCAGCTGAGGAATGGCTTTAGGCCACTCAGCCTCCCTTACATCCCAGGTAACAGCTGTGCAAACCACAGAATTTTTACTTCAGGGGTTTATTAAAATGTGTTTTTTCTCTTTTGATATGTTGTTTATATAAACTCGTTTGACTTTTGCTTTGAATGAATCTCAAAACTCGAGAATATCCTCTGCTGATTTTACCTATATGGAGAATAATATGTTTTGTACAAGTTTAATCTTCAAAAAAAGTATAATCTCTGAGAAACTATTTTAAGAGATAATATAGTTTAATGCTTTTTAAGCCTTAATGGATTAGAACTTGTCAGAAACAACCATGTTATTGCTTATGGTGACATTCATCAGTTAGAAGCACAAAACTACTCCCCGCGAAAGCAGAATCATTTCTTGAACTAGAGTCCTAAAGACAGGCAATTTTAGAAAAAACTACTGCCAGTCACTAAAAGTTTTATTTAGAATCTGCCTTTGGCATGATAATATTCTTTTTTAAGATCTGAATACTTTGCAAATAACTAAAACCCAATAAATTCTCTTCACATTTTACATACATCACCAGAGTTTAAACCATGTTTTTTGAGTTATAAAGGCATAAAACAGTGAATTAAGGAAGGCTTATCTGCTGAAGGAATTCACATGCTTTACCTATGTTTCCTGCATAAGCTTGCAAACCAGATTGGAACAGTACTCTTCCAATTCAATCTTCAGTGCATTAATCAGGAACAAGAACCATGCTTTCCTATGTGCTTATGCAGCATCTGACACAATCAGCTACAGCTGAATCCAAGATGCTAACGGACAAACAGACACCTTAGTAACAGTGAGTGCAGGTCCAACTTGCGTGATCCAAGGATCTTGCATTTGGATGTCCTCCGAGAAAAAGAGTAAGCTTTTCAAACCCACTCAACCTGGCTGGCTGTTACTATACCCTGTTCCAAACACCCCAGTAAGTCCTAAGTCGAAGCTCTGGTCCAGAAAAACCTGCTGACTCTCTACTCTTCTACCCACTGCCTCTGAAGGTTAAATTTCTCCCCCTTATTTAGTGGGTGAAACAGCAGCCCACCGCTGGATGCTCTTCCTCCTTGGAGCCCAGGCTCTTCCAGGCCATTAGGTCAGGATGTCATTCAGGGTGTCAGGGGGGTGGCTGAGGTGGTTGCTTCACTACCCGCTGTGTCTGGACCCTTATTTACAGCTGGAGTTAGTGGCAAAGGAAAGACAGCCAGAGCAGCTCTTGTCCAGCCCTGCACTCTCGACTAGGGGGTGTTGTGGTTTGAAAGGAAGATAAATTCTCAGTCAAGTGTGGACTGTGATCCAGGCTTAAATTACAAGAGAGGAATGTGCTCAAGCCTTCTTGCTTTGCAGCTTATTGCCAGCAGGTGGTGGACACGTTAACAGAGTGATTTAAATCATACTGAATAGGAAAAGGAAGGAGGTCACAGATGAATGGATATGAAGGCAAGAGCACATATAGGATAAAATTATGAATGCTTCGCTCATGTGCCGTGTGTGAGAACAAACGCAGAAAAGACGACGAACACTGAGTGAACATGTAGAATTAAGGCAGACAAAGAAACCTGATTCTAGGCAGACAAGCTGTGGAAAAAAATGATGACAAATGGCAAGTAGATATGTGGCACACAGTGAAGCAAGAAGAAAGGCTCTGAATGCCATGTTGACTGTCAGAAGCAGGGGAAGAAAAGGGGGAAGGGGGGGGGGGGCAGAACTGAGCACATGTGCCGAGGATGAAGACTGATAATGGAATGTGCTGAAAAGCTCAGACAACATGCACTGAACTGGGACAACAGAGGTGTGGTGATCCACTCCCAAACTTTGTTTCAAACAAACAGCTTATCAAAGAAGTAGAACTGAGTATGCTTTTTGCATGTTTTTTCCACAGCTGAAAAATTAACTAACTATTGCCAAACATACAGCAAAGTCCATTTTCACTATTTTTTATCTACTAGTTTACAGAACCTGAGACTTTAATAAAAGCGATTCTAACAAGGTAAAGACTCTTGTGGATTAAGCTGTCCAATTTAGAAAATTCTTGTTATTGCCTGTACATATAAAGAAAGATGCTGGCTTTTTCTCTGCCCCAGAAAGAAAAAACAACAGTATTAAAAGACACTATTGAACACCACCCTAAAATATCTCTATGTGCCACAAGCACCTATAATTCTAGCTGTATTCTTTATAGTGGTTGTATGTCTAGATTTCAAATGGCTTTGCAAAGCAGTAAATTCATTCTTATTGTTCTAACCCATGATTGACCTAAATACCAAGGAGAATCTTGTTTTTCATTTCACCTATTTTCACCATGGAAAAAAAGGTGTATTGTGTTAAAATTCTAAAGACTGTATCTATCCCTATGACTATCTGAATATCTGTCGCATTCATAACACAAAATAGAAAAATAAATATTACCTGCATATTCCACTACAGAAAAAAATTGTGAATTGCAAATTTAATTTTATTTAAGCAAAACAATTTTTTTTTCAAGGCAATTTTGGTTTTTAAGAAGCTTAATTTAATCCAGGATGAATTGTCAGTCTTTCCTTGTAAATTAGATGTGTTAAACATGACCATGAATATGAAGTGAGAAGAGTATAATAACACTGTGAGAAAGTAGTTTATTGACCAATATGGTACATTTCAGAAGAACTACACTGTAGAAATGCAGAAGTACACATATTTATTTATAGTTTATATTAGAAAAAATGCCTCTGAAGTGAAAACACTGGAGCAAAACAATGTCAGCCCAGTTGTCCAGAATCTAGTTACTTTGTCAGTCCTCCCATTACTGCAGTTATATCAGGTTTATAATTATGGCCTTCACAATGATTTTTTTTTTGCACTCCAGTTTCAAGTCTATGAGCACACCATAATGCTTTTTCATATTTGCTTACACAACTGAAACTAGAGCATCGCCTCTAAAGCCAAGGACTTGCCTTGCTGCTGAGCAGCACTGCTCTCATCTGAATGCTGTCTGCACACACTGTGGTTCTTCTGTTTTAGGATTGGGCTGGTATTACTAAGGGCTTTCATTGTCTTGAGATCAACAGGTGCAGAACGTCTCTCAGATTTGAATGCTGTGGTTATCAGGCTAGCAATCAATGGTCTTATGTTATAGCATTCATATTAAAATGCTAATTGCTATTAATGCCTTCCGCTAATGCATTCAATTCAATTGTGTTCTTTTAGTCCCAGAAATGTTGATATGTGAGACTGTCTCATTGATTTCAATAGAGCACAGACATATACCATCCATAGGAACACTGAAGTAGTTAAACAAAGCTTTATAATCTGATTTGATTTTGCTTGCGTTGATATCTTCCCTCATTTAAAAAATTCCACTGAACTCTAAAGAATATCTTGATTGCTACTATACTTGAAGACATTTAATGCATTTCAACCTTGCAGTAATTCACAGTCGCAGTAAACAATCACAGTCACCTCTGCTCACATCAGCTTTAAGAGTACATGACAGCGTGGCTTCATGGAGCATTGGTACTCCATGATACTACATTGATACAGAAATACCACTGTTAACTAGCAAAGGGCTGTGTTGTCACAGATTATTGGACCACGGGCTTGGGGTTTTTTTGGGGGGGGAAGGAACTATTCAAAACAGAAGCCAAACTTCAGCGTTCAGATCTAGCTTGCAGAGTTTTAAAAGCTTGGATGTGAAGTTTTATTTCAGAGCCATCTCCAGTAAAATATTTTTAGTTCTTCTGTATCCATAAGACTTTTCTGGATTTAAGAGAATTAAGAGAACATTTCTACTTGTGACCCTTATTTAAGTTCTTAAGCTGCCATTGAAACAGGCATTAGGAGATTAAATACATAATTGCTTTGGTGTTTAATTGTTTGAATTTACTTTGGAGATTCAGCTCACCTCTGGGCTGTTTGGCTAGTATTGCATACTAAACCTACCCTGGACAGGGTCATGTACCACTTGCTGTCTGCATTGTTGTTTGGCAACAGCTTGTACCTTCAAGTCCTCACCAACAGTCATAGCACTTTCACTTCACACCCAAAATTTCTGTTAGCTTTTCAACTCCAACAAGCATACAAAAAGTTTTGATGTCTTACTTGGGAAGCTGCTTGCTTCACATCTACCAAACTCTCAGAGCTTCCCATGAGCCCAGGGTCCACACAGGAGCAAAGTCTGCATGGCAACATTTTGGCCTTGGGAAATCCCTCTTGTGGGATAGATTTAGAAACAGCTGCCCATCCAGCACAGACCTGCTAAAACCCCAAACTATGACTTGTAAGAAGTCAGCATGGCAGGGAAGCTGGAGCAGCTTGGGAGTAAAGTGCAGATCAATTAGTGTGAAAGCTGAAGGAATGCAGTTTCAACTGATTAACACCTAGCAGTTGTAAATAGATTTCATATACCACAAGTCTGCTCACAACAAGTTCTTATCTTATTGTTACTGTTTTAACAATGTTCCTTTATGTGCTAAAATAATTAGCATTCATGTGTTCATATTTGTGCCACGTTGTAAGGATGGTATGCCTCATTTCTACTCAATCTCCCATGCCTCACTTTTGGAAGCTGTACTCCGAATCCAAACTTTACCTCTAAATCTTTACCTCTGAATCCTAAATTTATCTCCAAAGAAAACTCATTTATTTGTAGAACACTTGAAGCTAGACCTCAGGAAAGTATCCAGATAAGCAGTGAAAGTGCTAAATCAACTGCATGGTAGGGCTAGACCAATGTCATCATGGTATAGCCTAACACAAGAACCTCTATTTGTTCAGGATTAGCATACTCTGTTTGCACAGGAGCCTCGGAAAACATTGATACTCAACGTTTTGTGGTTCTCTTATTTACGTGTGCCATTTTCTGCAGTCAAATGATAGAAGTTTCACAAAGAAAAAACTCATAAGCTTTTCAGCTGATTATGGAAAACATGACTTTATACATTTGTAAGCAATCATTTGTGTTCACAAGGGGTCAAACTTCAACACTCAGACTCTAAATAACTGAATTTGGGAACTAAACTTCAGTTTAAGCAAGTATTTGATATCCAGTCATGTGTATGAAAAAACCTTGACTGTACTGGTTTTCATTATAGTCAAGCAAAGCCAATATACTTTGAATCTACTTCAGTGCTGTAGTATGGAAACTGGCATCTGATTCTGATAGCCAGTGTGGAAGCAAAATAGAAACAAGCAGAAGAAAGCACTCTTCAAAGAATGGTTGATCAAACAGAATTTGCTGTGTCAAAGGATTTTATTTTAATTTACAAGCTATAAATATTAATGTTTCTAATACTATCCATAATAGGGTATACTAATTAAGGATGCTGAATACAGTATAACTGAAAAAGAAACCTATATTTTCCATGAACAAAAGCGTAGCTGAGTGTAAAATGTTCAGAAATTTTCAGAGGCAGGGAGCTAAGAAGAGAAATTCTCCTAGTAATGTTCAGTATGAAGGCTGGTCATAATTTTCACCTGTCTTCTTTTGTATTCAGGTTTCCCTATCATTTTAGGTTTTTGCTGGGAAAGAAAAAGAAAATAAGAGGGGGGGATAAACCGTGTATATTTGGTACTAGTCCTGAAAGTAAGAATTGTTTTTGCACCCAAAATTAGGATGTTGTATGTTATTGGATGTCTGTATGTAAGAGTTACAGGAAGCCCAGCAACTGGATCAGTGTAGTCCCCTTAGTCATTTCCAATGACATTGCGTGATGCAACAAGAAGGATTTTACAGGGTGGGTTAAAACAAGTATCACAAATTCATTCAAACTTTTTACCTCTCTCTACTTCTGGAAATCATTGAAGGATATTATAAAAAATTACCAAGTCTTGGATATAGCTGTCTGCACACTGAGAAAATGAGTATGCACAAATCCCATTAGGCAGTGTATAAAACCAGACTCTTCTTCCTGCTCACTAATGACTAATTCAGATTAAACAGAATTAATAAACATTCCCATTGACTCCCCCGGGAACTGAGGCTAAGGAAGAACCTTATTCTTCACCTCTCATAGGAACATGGCCCATAAAAAGCATGAAATGGTTTCAATATGACGATAAGTAGCACACAGATTATTGTACTTTTGTAAAGATTTATTTAAAATGTTTTATTAGACGACTTTATAATACTTTGCAGTGCAGAATAAAAGTATGGTCTAACTTCTATTATAGTCACCGCCAATATTCCCTTCCCCCTGACACCAGTCAAAATATAAGATGGAAAACATGTCCTTCTATTATCATTATTGTGTGTGCTAGATATGTGTATCATTACTGCTCCCTGCCACTGCAGTTAGCAAAGAGAATATTTTTACCAATGAGTTATAAAAATAAGGAAAGAAAGACATGGTCCTAAACTGCTAAACCTCCTTTTGCACAGGAAAATGATTGATTGATTTTATCCCCAACTTTTCTCCTGGCACGGTTCACTTTTCACTTTCCATCTGCTGCTTTCATTTACTTACTATGTAATTGGGCAAGTCCCTGTTCCCCATGTGATCTAAGTTTTTGTATTTTATGGAAAGGAATTCTTTGAGATAATAAAAAGTCATAATGATAACTCTCTCATAATTGGTATTCATGCGCACGCGCACACACACACATGAACAAAAATACCATGAAGCAAGAAGTGCCCTATTAAGAAAGTAAATTTCTTATTCTGCTGAAATTTGAACTTTATACAAGATGCAATGGATTTCCCCCTCCCCTGCTTTGCTCATCCTTCTTCCTTCTTACACAGTCTTCTTCCTATTCTTCACAGTTTCAATGGCAACAATGAAAAAAGATATCTTTAGAGCACCAAGAATAATACGCTGTTGTTGATCTGTACTCATAAGTCTCACTTAAAGATTTTTTTTTCCTTTTCTCACTCAAAAAGTTGAAAACTCATGCTTCACTAGGGCCATCTGTGGAGTTCTTTGTTTGGGGATTTGAGAAGAAGCCAAAGCTTTGCATACCGTGTCTTTGAGACTCAAATCCCAGAGGTATTGCAGAAGTTCAGCTAGGGCTCAGACTAGCATAAAGTCACTTTTCACAAGAGAGCCGTCTTTATTTGAAAAGTAAATGCTTAGCTGAAAGACACTGTTCCTGAAGAAGCTGTATAAACTACTGTATACCTGCATACTGAATATGGTGAGTTAATTAACATAGTCAGTTGTAGATGTTCAGATATTTCTCTGTCAGAGTTTGAAAGGCTGGCTCCAGAGCCTGAAGTTAAAATGTCTGTGGTAGCAATGATGTCACCCTTGTGACAGGCTTTAACTGGAGCAATGAAAGGAGCTGTTATGTTTCTCCTAGCTGAGCAGGTGTGAAGGCAACACAAAGGACATTCACAGAGGAATTCCCTTACATGAAACTTAATCAGACTCATTCTGCGTGGTGCACACCACTGATTCCACTGCTTGAGGAATGAATGGTGAACAAATGCTGATTCATTATATTTTGCAGATGTTTCTAAAGAAGAGTAAGTGATTTGAAAAGTTACCAATTCTTACTGTCACTTCTATTTCATCTCAATTTCATTGTTACTTTTCTTTCTCCTTCTGCTTGTTTTCTGATTCATTTGCCGACCTTTCCTTCAGCAAAATCCTGAAGTTCAATTTATTTAAATACGTTTAAGCCTGAATGTCCACTGAGTATTTTTGCTTTCTTTTTAGCTTACTGTAGCTAACTTTACAGAAAGAAAATTCAGAGGAGGTGGCAACACCGGCCGAAAGCTGTAAGTTCAGATTCAGATCAAGACCTTTAGTGTTGATGGATATTTTGATACAGCTCAACAATAATCACCTCTAGTTAAAAACTGCTGCTGCAGCTGGCATGAACCGTAGTTTCTGCTCCCTTTTGCTTGTCTAAGTTAACCTTGTTAACCTTGTTAATTAGGGTATGCAATATAAAAATGAAATTAAAAAATAAATACATTTTATTACAATTATTAATGTAGAACTATAATTTTCATTTGAGGAAATACTTGAATAGATTCCCAAATTAAAATACATGCTACAGCATCTTTTTCAATAGACAAAACAGAAAGCATTTCTGCTATTCTAACTTAAGAGCAGCTGCACTTTACAGTTTGAGATTGCTAGGATGACTATTATATGATGCAGGACATCGTTTGATATTTCATTGATTCAGATTCATAGGCCTAGCCAGCAGATTTCAAAGTGCGTCACTTTGAGAGAAACATGGTCACTCTTTGAAAATATCACAAGAACCACAGCATAAACCTTTCATCAGGATATACGTTCAGTATGGTTTTATTTGCAATTCTCATAATTCAGTTAAAGTCCTAGTCTGGAAGCATGAATTTTGACATTGCAAGTAAAAGACTTCCTTTAAAAAAAATGGATCCTAAACAAAATTCCTGTTCTTGCTGTAAATCTTCTTATATTCTTTACTTGATATGAGTTATAGTAAAAAAAAAAAAAACCCAAAATATCACAGAAGAAATCAAGCTTCTGTCATACAGAATCAAAAATCCCCTAAAAAGCAACACAACTCCACCTTTTCATTTCTAAAAATAAATTTTGATGTACCTTTTATTGCGTGCACTATTCTAAAAAGCCATCTCCAGTTTCTGGTACTTCTGAGATTGCTATTTCTTTGAACAGTAACTAGTAAAAAGGAAAATTAGTATGTATTTCAGGTATTTAAATACATAATTGCCTGCTTATTTGGAATCTAGAGCACCGAAACTGGGTTTTATGTTCAGTACCTGACCCCCTCCCCAGCACAGCAGCTTTTCTACAAGAACACAGAACAGAAAGGAGGCAGTCCTTGTCCCAAAAGACAGAAACTCCATATACTTTTATCTCTACTATATGACATTTTCAGACAAGGTCATATTTTCTAACACAGCAATGATTTTAGAAGTGCACAGCCTCACAAGATTACATGCTGATTTCTCTTTCAAGGAGTTATTATTTCTGCCTTCACACTCAAAGATGTGACCACATCATGAGTCTGGCTGCATTTTCAAGATTTTTCTTTGCAACCATGAGCACTAGAAGTGTTTTCTAATTAAGTACTGACAGTTTTGTAGAATCATGTAGAACTGTGATGATACTAAGAAAGCCAGACTTAGTGAATGGTTTTGCTTGTCTCTCCTCCTTACAAAATAGTAGTGCGAATCAGACAGCTACTGCAATGTAATGTTAGTGACTTTACAGTTAAATCTCAAAAAAGAATAGGAAAAAATATTTACATTTTCCAAGTCATCTGATTTACCACATAAAATTTAGTAAACCGGACTAAAGCAACTGCAGAGTCATTAGCAGTTCATTTCTAGAACTGATCAGAGAAGAAGGGAAGTAATTATGCAGCACTAATCTTTGAAATGGGTGACGAGGAGGCAATTTCAACCCTCAGGAAGAACATCAAGGCAAAGAAACAGATGCTTTGTAGAACCTAAAAAACTCCAAGGAGACATGCAAAGAGTCAGCTGTGTTTTGTGAAGAACTGGGAATGTGAAAACAATCTACTATCCCTGTAATACATTATCAAGCTCTATGAACAGAGAAGCAACTACAGTTAGAAGCCTTAATTTCTGTAAGACTAGGTATGATTTTCCATTACATGCTCGCAAGCAAGTTGAGAAACGCACAGTCTATAGTAAGCGGTTAATATCCGTATTGAGGGTAATAACTAAGTATTACTTCCCAGCAAAAGGACTTCTTCAGGTTTTAGTTTAGGTACTTTACTGTTCTCATTAATGAAAAAAATAAAATGATGAGTGTGTGCTTAACATTAGTACCCTCAGGGTTGGAGGAAGTGCTAGTAAGCTGAAGAACAGAATAGAGCTCAAAATTACTTGGGCTAACTTGAGGCATGGTCTGAAAAATAGTAGAATACAATTCAGAGGAGACAGATAAAAGGCACAGAAATCAGAAATTGTGAGGTATTAGGAAAGGAAAAATTGTAAGGTAGAAAGGGCTGGTTTTATAATGCTCACAGGCAGAAAGAAAACATGAGAAACATCATCTTAGATACATGGTTGGATAGAAAGGACTCACTCTGAGCAGCACGTCTACTTTTGTGTAACATGCTTAAAGAAAGACACAGATGATATTAAGAGTCTAAAGTTAAACAAGGAGGGGAGGCGAGAGCTTTACAAATATATGACCTACATGAAAAGACTGAAAGAAGTTTAGAGGAGATTGGGTAGATGCATGACAATAATATTCAAATCTAGAAAAAGCTGCTACAAAAAGTAAGAAATACTATCTTTTTTACTTCTGTTTTTGAAAGTGTAAACCGTAATGGGTTTAAGTTGCAGAAAGAGAGATTTGGGTTAAACTTTAGGGGGTAAAAAGCCTTAAGAAAGGTGAAACACTGGAGCATATTGGCTTGAGTAGCTGTGCTGTTCAACACCTGGGGCCTTTAAGAATACATTAGGATAAACTTTATTCATTTGGACTACATCACCCTGAAAAATAAATATTTTAACAGTATAGGAGGAATAATCAATAAATAACAGTTCTACACAGGCTGTGAGGGTAAAGCAGGCATTTTTCCTCATCTTTTATATAGTGCACATGATAGTTACAAATTGTAAAGCTCCATTTCTTCAAGTTTATTCTGATAAAAAGGAACAGGATATAGGCACAAAACCATCAGATTCCAGTCAGAAAGGTTTTACATTGTGGAAAATGGTATAGTTTTCCATAGTCTAAACATAGTACTTAAAACAGCACCATGACATCTTCATCAGTCGCTTATAACTAAAGCACACACATGTATAAATACAACATACACATATATAATCATTTCACATCTCTCATCATTGCCATTCAAATCTGCTGATAGTTTGCTGATAATATTTAAAATATCTTGGATTTATAGTTTGCATATTGATACAGAAAGCTCATCTACAGCAGGGATTATATAGACAAAAAATGTAGACAGACAAGAATCTGACTTCAGATACAGTAATACAAATCACTGAGCCTTGATAGCTCTTTCTCTGCTCTGTTTCTCTTCAGATAGGTAAATTAGAACAAAAGAAGTGAAATTATACACATTAGCTCAACCAAAGCCTCTCCCTCCAAATTGTTTTTCAGGAGCCCTCAGAAACACCTTATTGTATTCCTATACTTTGAACCGGATTTTAGATCAAATTAGTATGGTCACAGAGTTGAAATAAGTCATTTTATTCCATAGATGACAATTTTTTTCCTAATATAGTCAGGAAAAAAATCCTACATAAGTCAAAATAGCTTTAAGCATAGTTTATACTGTCCCACTGTACTGCTGTCTTTATTATATAAACCGAAGCCTGCACTGGGTATTAAAGAAGGTATTTTAAACTGCACAAGATGGAAAGAATGTTTGCTTGTGTATAGTTACAAGAGAGTAGAGTATGGTTTGAAAGTTCTTCATCACTAAAAGCAGGGCCCTCTTTGTGCACTTACATCTTGCAAAATTTTCCTCTCTGATTTAACTGTCTCCTTTCCCGTACATTTCCTGTAGCAAACAAAAAGAGCTGCCAAATTTCATTTTCTGTTGTTTGATGGGATACCCAGGAGAGGCAGAGAAAGAGTCAGAAGACGATTCTGCTGACAACTAGGTAATCACAAGAGCTCTGATACTTCTGCACTCTGACATTTTCTATAGCAAGTTTGAGAAATCTGAAGGGGTCAAATCTGACGAACTGAAAATGTTAGGACTGTTTTTTGTTTTACTGACAAACTAAAAGATAGGTTTAAATGATTAAAAGGGTAAAACTTTCCTAGATGTGGATTTTACATGTGAGCACAAAGAAACATAAATGAAAATACACAGAATATATATAATTTTAAGAAACCAGTAGTCTTTCTGAAAGAAACAATACCGTCTGTTCATTTTATTCCAGTTTCTGGCAAGTGCATTGGACCCTGACAGATAAAGTCAGGCTATGTGACAAAAAGCAATAGTGGGTGGAGGGGACCCAAATAATACCATGACAGGATCCATCAGCCCATCAAAGGCCCATCTGCACAAGGCCACAGGAACGCAGGGCACAAAGGCAGGCAGGAACACAACTTGTTAACTCAATGGAAGGTACACCCCATCCAGTCCTTACCAGGGCTGTCCCAGGAGACTCTCGTCTCCCATGTCCAGGTGTGACACTCATCCTGATGAGTTAACCTGGAGCATCTTCTGGACCTTGTCTGGGTGCCAGCTACTGTATGGGGATCAGGGACCAAAGGGCTCATATGGTTGGGGTGAGTGAAATCAAGTGCCAGAGACCTATATGCCCAAGTGCAGCACCTGGAGAGGGTGCGAGTGTGAACACCGCTGAATATCCAGCCAGAGTAGTCAGGGAGTAGGTGAAGCACCCTGGGAGCCGGGGATGTGTGTGTATCTAGGGGTAAGACAATGAGAGGAGCTAGCTGCCAGCAGAGTTCCATCTGGAGAGACCATAGATTCTATAGGTCTCTAAGGGAGAGATGTGCACGTGTGTTGTGTTTCTGCTTGGAGACCATGGGCAGAGAGCTTGGCTACTGGGGCACCAGGAGCATCTGGACCAGCACTGAGCGTGTGCACGTGTGTAAGTACCCTGTGGTATAGTCTGTACCAGCAACTGCAACTGGGCTGCAGTCTTGGTGGCTCCTATGTCCATGTGCAGGGAGAATGGGATCCAGGGGCAACTACTGGGCAGACTGAGTGTCTGAGCCCAGCTGCTGGGGGAATCCACCTTGTGCATATGCATATCTATGTACTCACCAGTGGACCGTCATCCTGCTCAGCCAGAGAGAGAATCAGGATGAGGCCATTGGTGCTGTCTTCGTTTGTGTGGGTGCTTCTCTGTGCCTGTCCATGTTGATCTGCGTGTGTATGTGGTATATACACGTCTGCCTTGTGCCTGCTGGGAATACATGCTCAGCCTCACTACTGATTAGACCTGGGGGTGTAGAGAAGTAGCAGCTTTGCCTCTCTTGTGCTGTTGAATCCAGCCCAAATTGCCCTTAACTGATACTGCCATTTTATTTTCTGTCTCTAACAAAGGAAAGAAGGTACTATCTTGAAAATAAGCAAATATATTTTTTTAAAGTGTTCTATAAAACAAATGCCTTGAAGGGGAGAAAACCAAACCAAAACAAAAAAATCAAAACCCATGAATATTTCTGAACACTAAGTCTAGTTTTCTCTCCAAAACATTTAGAGAAATGTTGGTTCAACTTTTGTGTCTCTCGTTCTCCTCTACTCTTTCCTCCCATTGAAACAGACAAATCTCACATCCCTTGCAGATCTGTGCTTTCATGCTGATTTTGATTTGTTTTCAACAAAACTTTAGTCCCAGTTTCAGTATCTATCCACTAAATAAACACAGGAGACTCCAGATCAGAAGTCTGAATAGAAGATATTAATAATTTCCTCCTTTGTCAAGCAGTAAGCATCCTGGATATGTTAAGCGTCTAACTTTGGATGTGATTCAGAGTATTTAATGTTGTATCAGAAAAGCATAATTCCATGACATGTCTTAGGCAGCAAAGGTAGCTAAAGTGATCATGTCTCTAGATGTTCTCATCCTTCTCCCAAGCTTTCAACAGCAGTATTGACATGTCTGGGTTAAAATCAGGCAAGAACAGCAGAACAAACAAAAATTAAATTGTTCTTCATGCAACAGGCAGATTTGTGGATTTTTTTGCCACAGAGTACTGTGGTTTTGAAGGAGCTTTCTTGGGTTGTAGAAGAGATCAGACAAGTACTGAGAGAGGAATTCCAGTGTGAGCTACCAAACCAAAACAGGGTCAGGAAATTCCAAGAAAGGAAAATAGTCAGAGGCTGGAAGAGTACTTGGGGGAAATGTCTTCTATATGGGACCAATTGTTGCTGTTCCTTGACACAGAGGAGTGGACCTAAGCGGACACTTCTTATTTAGGGGGAGATGACACATGACTGAAGGGGTTAATTTCTGAGACCTCAGCAAAGCTAAGTCAAAAACCTATGTCAAAATGTATTATGCCATGGAAGTCTTCCGAAGACAGGAAAGATGAACTAGTATACTCTTCAATGACAAAATGCAACCCAGAATTCTAAGAAGCCAAATTTAGTTGCTATGAGCTACAAAAAGGGATGTGCTCAAGCCGGATAGTTCATCCTATAGTTACAGAAAGCACACTTCATTTTCATTTTTACAGGTTTGTCCAGCTGAAACTCCTTTATCCTCCTGCTCTGAGTGGAAAATACCCTACAAAGCAAGTTCTTCATGTAGCATTTTAAACTGCTGTAGATAGTAAAGTAGCCATTTATGTAACTCATATCAAGTAAAAGACATTTTGTTGGCTGTATGTTGGCGTGGGTTACAGAAAAGTTTCAACGATGTCACTCCAATATGAGTATGATCGTTCACCTTTATTAGTCAGCAAAAACAAGGTTTATATAGCAAAACTATTACAGCATCTGATTAGTCAGACCCCCAGTCCATATATAGACAAAACTACTGCAACTCGTGATTGGTGCAGAGCTGCATCTCGATGTGAAAACAGAGCTGTGGCAGGAAACAACAGCGTGGCAGGAAGGAATTGACAGTGTGGCAGGAAACGGTGACGTTCCCCCTGCTCCAGTGTCCCGAGCTCGTCGCTCTACCTTCCCATCAGGGTTCCGTGTCTGCCGCTCCCAAGGCTCACCTCCAGATCGGAACCTGGGTTGCTCAAACCACCAAACTATGTCCCCTCTAGTCCAGCCAGGACTCCACAGCTGTAGACAGAATGTGACCAGAAATGAAAAAAATGTCTGTACATTTGCACCTAAATTGATGTTTCAGCATGAGGAATTATCAGCAAATTCCCACCAAAATGGTTGAAACATAACTTTCCATCAAAATATTAACTTGTATACTTTTCCATTTTATTAAAGATAATTTGAAGTGTTTTACACATGACTATGCAATGCTTTACACTATGTACATACACACACAAATATATGTGTATGTGTGTGTGTTTCGTCAAGTCTGATCTGCCTCAGATCAGTATAGTGAATGCAAAGTCACAAAAGGGGAGAGATCCTGGATCAGATATTTCTGTCTGCAAATGAGAATTCTCTACCCGACCCACCTGCCTGCTCCCCACTCCCAAAAAAGCCTTTACCAGAGGTGAGACGTTCCCACAAATTCTAGTTTCTAGGAATCACTATTTTCCCAGTAAAAATAGATTTTAATTAAAAAATTCTCAATCATACGTTTGTACCTACATCTAGAAAGGCGTATGCCCATAATATACCTTTTAATTTCTACTGGTAAAATGCTGAGACGAAAGCCATGAAATGCTGTTATAGAAACGGTAAATGTCTTCAACCATTTCAACTAGCAGAAGGTGAAACTTGGCTTCTAGAATATAAGCATAGAATTGAATATGACTTGTGCTATATAACTCCACAATGTATTAAAATATAGCTAACAATTGAAAACAGTGAGATCAATTCTTTAGTGAAAACAGCAGCTGTGCAGATTTCTCTTCTCTTGCTTCCTCATGAAAAAAATCACTACCAGCGTCACAGTGCTCATCAGCCCTATCTGCTTGCTCTCCACATAGCTTTGATTTTTGCTGGTGTTTATTCCCTATCCTGGAATCACCCCCCTTGACTGTGAGACGTTTCACAGTAACATTTCACACCACGAGTGTTATGAGGATGATTCATAATTTGCTGCTCCCACAGTGTGCTCCTCCGCAAACGAAGTCGGTCCCTGTATCTGTTTCCTATTCTCCGCAGGATACATTTCCTGTAAGCACTCCTTGAGAAGGAAGGGCTCTTCCTTTCTGTACAAATATAAAGCGTGTTTCAGCTCCCAAATCTTAAAACAAAGACTGGAAATTAGTCATCATGCAAATAGACTCTAGGCTGTGTTATTTTCCAAGTCCTATGTCACTAAAATAATTGAATCCTCTCAGTTCCCATAAATGTGGTGATGATTAGGCTGGAAGGAGGAAAGAGATGAACTAGGAGTGAAAAAAAAGTCAAAACAAAGACTAAGTAGCTGTGACTAACAAACCGAGCAAAAGGAGAAATAATGGACACATTTTCTTTCAGTACCTAATGAAACCAGCATCAGTGGTAGAACAAAGATATCATTGTTAATTCTGCACTCCTAAAATGTGATGACAAGCTCATGAAATGGTGGTTCTGGATTAGGTTCAAAGCGTCGCCAGAAATCTTGAAAAAGGAGGCCAGGCAAGGATAACATAAGCATGTTATGCCAAAACTCAAAATCATTGCACGAGGAAAAAAAAACCTTGCTTGATACAAAAAAAAATTATCAAAACTACATGGAAAGAGAGAAGTGCTGTATTGTGTGATCTTTTAGTGTTTACAACTAACAACGATATCAGTATTGGAGACAGACCATGGTATAAACACAGCATACAGCCACACACTCCAGAGAGTATGCACAGATTTGGAGAGCATGCTGGGGAGCAAGGGGTCTGAGGTGGAACCAGTCACAAGCTGCAGGTACAGATATGCAAAACACAGCCAAACTATTTATTCTACTAACTACTTCTGTGATGGTAAGAAGGGTTTCATCATGGCAACAACAACACACACGAAATTTCACTGGCACGTCTGGATTATAACTGTCAAACATGCGTGGAGTACCAGGCTGAAAAGCACACCACAGCACATGCACTCTTCTGCTTATCTCCTTCCTCCTTGTTTCAGTTTTGATTTTGCAGTGGCACAGATGTGACAAGGGAGAAGATAAGGCATTTACTTGCGCTGCTCTTCTGGGCTAAAATCAGTCCTGAGGCCTGTTGTGGAAATATCTGCAGCCCCTCTTGCAGTGACTTACTGAGTTTTAAAGCTTAAAATCCTTCCAAAGTAACAACAACAACAAACTGCATATGACACTGGTTACAGGGATGCATTGTTCTCACCAGACAGTTCTCAATACATCAACGATCTTTTCTCAAAAGGAACATGTGGAGTGGAGCACCAGCTCCGACAAACAAAGTTAGAGGCTAGAACTGGGCGGGAAATGGTTTTACTAGTTCAAAAATAGGGGAACATGTCAACATTGTTCCATTCAGCATCAGAACGGGACCAACATTATTAAGGGTAAGCAAGAGATGTCACAGAAAGCCAAAGAAAGGAGAGCTGAAGTTCTTTCCTACAACGCTGAGGACATAACTTAAAAGCCCTGTTTTGTCTGGAAAATGGGTTTCATAGTCTTAGGATGGCAGGAAATATACAGTGGTTGGTTACCACAGTCTCTATTTTCTCTTTGCTTTTTAAAAGTGTATAAAAATGAAAATCCATTCATAGTTGCCCTGAAAAACTTTATCGACAGGAGTGTGAACAAAACAGGCGTTTTTCTTACCTAAAAACAAAAAAAAAGTTTAAAAATCAGACCACCTATGAAACATATTGAGGTACCCTACAGAAATTTTACCCAGCTCCGTGCCTAATAGCCATGGGGAGATGTATATTCACAGTAGCTGTAGTCACCATACCACAAAATTACAGAGAAAACCTACCCGATTACGAGTTAGTCTATGCACTAACTCAGCTTGTTTGCAATGAAAAATATTTGTCAGTATAATTTGTTGTTTGTGGTAGTTATTGTTCCTAATAGCTTTTCTTCATGGATAAATGAGGACTTAAAAACATCGGCACCATGAAATGCTCTGTAGCGTAAAAGCAGCTCTCATCTTTAGTTTCCACTGAGGCAGCTGGAGTATGAAATGTTACCTAAACTCGTCTGCGTATTTCATTTTAAAACAGCTATTAAAACTGCTTGTAACTCCTAGGAAAGTAAGCTTTCATGCCTGATTTTACAGGCCTAGAGTCTGTTTATGGGTGAAATTTTACAAAGCTTAGCCGTAAAAAGGTCAGTGTCTTGAGTCAGAGACTGAAACATTCCCTTTCAGATATTCAGTTTACGATACACCTGCCACTATTCATTTTAGTAGTACTATTGTCAAGTAAAGTGTTATCTGGCTTGAACTGAAGTACAAAACTAAATATATTGGATAAAAAGGCAGCGTGAAGAAAGAAACATTGTAAGAAATGCTTGCAACTTTCTATTTAAATAGGTAATGCTTCTGCAGAAGAGGACAGAGGCTGAAACCTTGCAGCAGAGTTCTTTGGAAGTTGACTGTGTTCCAGCAAGAAGTTTTTCCATTTAGAAAATGCTATGAAGCCTGTGTTAGCAGGCTTATAGAAACATATGCTTTAGCAGGAGCTGGTAATACTAACCTTCTACAAGAGACTGCATATGCATGTGTCAGTATAACAACAGTTAGTAAATATTTAGCTTATTAAATACATATTGAAAGATTTTTTTTCTCATGCATTGAACTAGGAAATAAAAAGAAAACAAATAGTAAGAAATAACTATGGCTGTAAACAATTATTTTGGAACATATTTTTCCTTAAATTTTTCAGACACCAATTACTTATTACATCACCTTTATTATTTTCAACTGAGTTGAAAACCTGGTGATACACTGTTGAATTTAAAACTAGATTTAAATACACAGTGTATGCAAAAAATCAAAATCACACTCTTATTGAAGAGAAGGCAGGCATTTTTTATTTATCTATATTGAGGAGAGAGCTAATGAAACAGAAGTATCTTCCCTAGAAATGTCAGAAAAGAGTAATAAACTGGTCTGAAATTGTTAGAATCAACAACTGTTGTCTTTGGTGCAAATACTTCCTATATTCCCTTTCCAAAATGTTAGTCAAAGTTTTGTACAGATTATAAAAATCTGTAAGGAACTTTGCCTTTAGTGGAAGAGTATACCCCTCCCCCCACAACGACTAAATCTATTATCATAAATTGCTCTGATCTGTCTTCTTAACATTACTGCTAATATTCTTAGCAAATATTTAAAAAGAAAATTAAATGATGAATGGAATAGGAAGCACTCAGAAAAGGGGAATAGTGACTTCATAGCCACAACTGAGACACTCACAGGAGACTGGTACAAAGAAGAAATTTGAATCTGACCCCAAACCAGGTTATAGCTATGACCTCACAATAGCAATACCAGTAAAAACAAAGAACCCATGGGTAAATCAGCATTTAAACAGAGTAGAAGCGGAGCAATATTAAGGAGGACTTTTAAGATCCTTCCCTCCAATGTGCCTTGTAAAACAGCGAGTAGACTGTTTTCTAGGATGTGAAATGTATGCTGACATTGCAACAGGCTGAAATAGTATTTGAATTGTGGTCTCATGGCTGGGATAAACAGGATAGCCCTGATCACTGGACTGATACATTGAAGATATCCTGATGTTGGCATGTGCATTGTGTTCTCTGGCCATTTCGTGAATTTTATATTATCCTTATATATATCCTTTTTTATGAAAAAACATTCAAAATAAAGATATAACAACACTGAATCAGAAGGTGCTTTTCCTGTATGTAAAAAAAGTCACTAAATTGAAATCAAACTCATTTTTGGAACCCTAGGATTACTTAGCTGTGTATGTGTCACTACATCACTGAAAAATACTCAGCGTATTCTATTTCCCCTTTATCCGCCAGAGTGAATTGTCAATAACTACCGTTCAAGCTCAGCATAAAGTTTGTTTCTCAATGAAAAATATACTTGAACTGTTGTATGGGCCTTTTAAGTTTAGTTTCAAAGATATAAAATTCAGTTTCATAATTCATGAAAGAATTGACAGTAAAAGCCTATATAAATACATTTTAGTAGATACCAGACTCGGCCACAAAGACCCACCATTAACCACAAGGTCTCTGTCAGGCTCATTAACCCCGAGTCTTGTTTGAAACTCTCTTTGCCACAAAGTAAGCAGAATTTTCTTTGCAGATGTATTTTAAGGCAAAGATTACTTGAGATAAGTGCTTCCATTGTGCAAGATGTATTAAGCCTGGAGATTTTACTATACCAGGCGAGAACAAGATGATGCTGATGTGTTTAAACCTGATCTGTGTGTGTATATGTATATATGTAAACAGTTATCAACTGCAATGATGTATACACTTAAAGACAATAAGTGGTAATAAAAAATACACAAAGTCTGCTAATGGCTAAATTTTATTGAAAAAATATTTCATAATCTTTTTTAATTTCTGAATTTTCAAATATTGTCGGTTTTTCAATCACAAAACCTTAAAATTGATGGAAATGTAAGGTCACGATATTCATAATCCTACTTTATGTCAAATTATTAGGAACTGAAAGCAACCAGCTTCCCTGTCCAGTTACCTCAGCTTTGTTGTGAAGTAGTTGAATTTAGAGTGGTTGACAACCCCATTGTATGCATTATATAATCACTGAATGCAGATGTGTGCATTTTTTGTGAAAATAAGCATTTTATTAGCATGGAAAGAATATAAAGTCATTCAACACCCCACCCCCTTAAAAAAAATAAAATATTGGTAGTGAAGATACACAGGTAACTAATCCAGCATAAGGAACTGTAGAAGTTAAGGCTCACACGCATTTTTATCTGTTACAAATTCTGCTACCACTGGAAAAAATAAGAGCTATCTGTTTACACACAGAAACTCCTGACATCAAAGTAAAATATAGGTTGAGAACAATTTCCCTATGATGCTCTATTTGATCGGATCATTTGAAAGGAAAGGAAGCTGAGATCTGCCAAACAGAGGGCTACTATCAGCAATGAAAAATATGACAAGCTGCTTATCTCCTCTGGGACAAGAATCATTTGTTGTTGGAGGAACGAAGCAGGGCTAGTGCAGGGGCAGATTTGTACGATTCTCTCACCATGGAGATCGGCTACATCAGTATCTATTAAAAAGACAACCCCTTAACTCGTTTTCCTATACCACAAAACCTAGAAGAATACCGTAGGTTTGAATGTGTGTTACTGAAAATAGCATTACCCATCCTGGTCTAAATTTTTTACTAAATTCATTACATGCAGTGAGCAACTGCTTAATCAAGAGAGAAAATTTGAGGCAGCAGAGATTATCTGAATTTGCAAGCCACATCTGTGGATCTCATGGAGAAAGCTATAGATCCTCAGATGCACAGGAATAAGTGAAGACAGCTATAAGAACTGTGTCCAGTACAGCACCCACTTTAATTACCAGCAACAGATTTCTGTTCATGGAGTTAAGAAGAAACACAACACAGATGCCACTCACAAGTTACCTATGTGGGCATGGTCCACACCAGTCAACACCAACTTTGCTGAGGTTTTCAGTCTCACATTCTATGTGTGGTCTACATTACAAAGTCCTGTCCTGCTTCTTCGCTGAGTGCTGTTAAGAAATTCTAATGCTCTTACAATTCCTGAAGATCATAACTGACTAGCAGATATTATAAATGACACCATGGCATCACTGTAGGCCTGTGACTTCCCTTCCAAGAATTTAACAGACTCTTTCACAAGGCATGAGCATCCATAGTGTGATAGCTACTTCTTCACAATGTACGTTCATATCAATAGTGTTCTGGATAATCATCTAATTATACTGTGGAGTTAGTGCACATGATTTCACTTTATATCTTCCTTCCCTGTGCTTGCTGTATGGCTTTTGGCAAGCTCATAAAAGATGTGACTCAGCCAATTGTCAGCACAATTTTTATGAGCTAGGAATAATTGAGTAGGAAGTAAGCTTGTGTCTAGAGCAAAATCTTAATTGATTACTAATTTTTGAAGCATTATGTTTGAAGTGGGGTTAACAGGAGAGAGTTCAAGAAGTATTCCAGTAATTAGGAAGCATGTCTGCAAATCCTCCAGGGATTTGTGAAATCATCTACATGTATGAATAATTAAAACAAGTTTCCCTTGCTTCACCAGTGACTAGATTTTTCAACATCCTACTACAAATATGACAATTTCTTTTTCTTACTTCATTTAATATCAGTATAGATTTACAATAATATGCACAAAAGCTAACACTGAAAGCAATATTCCTCTGGACTTGGTGCTCCATAAACGCATTAGAAAGCTAACTTTACATTTGGGCTCCATTGCTTCATGAGTGGCTGTCCTGACGTCACTGAGGAACTCAGATGTGCTTAGGATTGACTACGTTAATATCTGTTCAGAGCATTGGCCATTTTCTGCATTTGAAGGCAAAAGACACAATTACCAGGAAGAGGATTACAGTCAGGCATCTACTACTTGCATATGTTTGCAGGGAAGTACAGCAAATCCATCCTCACACAATCCCAAACTATCATTACCTGGCTAACTTTTCTGATAAAACACTTTTAGGTTAGTGCAAGAGGTTTGCCTTAATCAGAATGAACAGAAATTTGTGATGACATATGAAGATCTCCGTGCTGTTTCACAGAACAACTGTTTTTCACTCCATATTCTCTTGTGCTTTCCCACCCTAAGGGTGACCAGCTTCTATGTTAATGTTACCTGCAAAAACCCCTCAATTAATTTACACGGCACTAATCAGCAGAACAATTCTTTCCTAACAGTATAATGCTGATACAGATGTCTTACAGCACCAGAAAGTGTAATAGAGTTGGATGAATCTCAAAATCCTCTTTGTGTAACTTGCGCTAAGCAGATCTTTCTATGCTTTTTTTATAGCTGGATAAGAGATTCTTTCCAGCTCTATTCGAGGTTTATATTATCATTATTCATTTGTTATAGAGGGAAAAGAAGTTCACAAGATGTCTGCCTATTCTCGGTTCACTATTACCTCTTCCAATAGCTTCTTTGGCACAAATATCTTTTGGATGCTCAAAGAAACCTTGCTATTTTCTCAAGCCGTGTTCTCCGTTCCATGGATGTGATTCTATGGGAACCACTGTCTGATGGCTAAAACCCCTCTTTCCACGGAGCATTCTCTTCCAACTAGCATATCACAAAATGTGGTTTACATTAATAGTGTCTCAGTCCAGCTTCAGTATAAATGAATCATCTATCTTTACTGTTCCTTCCACTGCCTCATTTTTGTCATTTACTCCAAGTCAGCATCTAACCCAACTCCAAAAAGTGGCAGTGCGGCACTCTGTAGTCACGTATTAGAAATTGTTTTCTTACCCCAAAATGGCAATAGTTAGTTCTACCACAGACTAATGATTACTTAAGGCCTCAAGTGTACCACAATCATTATGAGAATAGCTGTATCAGATGAAAAACATATATTTACGAAGAATGATACAGTCCCTTTTCTGATATACCCCTGCCTACCAATATGACTCTAAATCTGATCTATTCATTATCTTGTAAAATTATGTTGATAGATTTTTTGTGAAGACAAATGGTAATACATTCCACTTGCTTCTATATGCGGCAGAGATAGCTCAAAATATTTCAAGTGTGTGTATTTGCTGTAAGAAAGGAAAATGCTAACATAGTATTCATCAGAAAACAAACAGATGTTGCAATGTTTTTGTTACATGCAATCCCAATTAATGAAAGTACAATGGTTTCACTAGGTGGGGAGCTTTTGGGTTGTTTTTCCTTAAATTTAAATTTTATTTAAATAGGCTTCTCTCTTTTTTGATCTTCTTTGTTGTGGTTTGTTTTTGTTATTTTCTCAACAAACTATCCTCCCCGCATCTATTGTAGTTTCTAGGACTGTATGTTTCTAGCTGGAATAGACAAACCAATTTAAATATGTAAAAATTAAGGAATGTTGCTGGAGGAAAAAAAAACCCACTCAACACTAGTATAAACAAAACAAGTCCTGCACTGCATAAATAAACATTTCTATCCACCTCTCTTTTGCTCTTGTTTTCTAATACGGAAAATATGTAACTAGCTTTGAGACAATTGGAAGTAAAAGTGTGTTTGTGATCATACTATCTAGCACCTTTCAGGCACGCAAGAAAAACAAAGTTATTATTTTTACAGCTCAAATTAATCTTGTATGATAAAATAAAATGTCTTTTTAATTAATTAAATTTATTTCTGCTGGAAAAATCATTCTGGAATCACATGATGGTGAATGTATTCATTCTTCTGTCTGTGCTTGCTCTGATTTAATATGAAACCTGCAAGCTGCCCGTCACTACCTATTCTGATTTATTAACCTCATTATTTCAAATCAGTCAGTTTCATCATGCTCATTAAATATATCAAAATGTATCAAAATATATCAAAATGCAAGCCAAAATTTGTGAAATATTCTAGTAAAGATATAACTAATCCTGATGCATAGATTTACATTATGCAAAAATGTTATTCTGTTCATAATTGGAAGGTTACTTTGTATTAAGAACATATTTTTACTTTTTTTACTTCTCCTGTCCCATTAGCCTTCCTGATGGGACCCAAAACCCAAGGTGATTATTCTAACATTTCTTACAGTTATAACTGACATTGGTAAACTTAAAATGAATTGAAAATGTGATTTGAGAAAGAAAGAATTTTACAGTTTCCTAAATTTTGGCATTATGACACGTTACTTGGATCAGAACCACGCATTCAATTTCCATTACCAAGTACTGTGGGAGTTTTCTGTCCGTTTATGGCAAGATAGAAAGGGAAATGATGAATTGACAGTGTCATACTCACTGTCTCGTGAAATACCTCAGCATGACCCGATAGGAAGTGAACCACTCCAAACATCAGGTGCCCCTCTTTTTGCTTCTGTTGGCTACTTCCACTACTTCCTCGTCCCATAGGCCTGCAAGTCCTTTTCTGGCCAACAGCAGCAGTTAGGCAGAAATAAGAATATCTGTCCCTGCTTTGCACTGAACTAGGGTCTTGTTCCAGGCTTGTATTCTGGTATCTGACAAATCAATAATAAGACCACACAACCCAAATAAGAAGATAATAAATAGAAAAATGCCTAGGGAAAAAAAGGTTAAACTTATTGGCTATAGCTGCTGAATGGAAAATTTGCTCTTACTTTTCTCCTTAGCAGCATGTTGGGGTTTTTTAAGCAGAATTAGGAAAAAGATACAGGAATAACATACTTCATTTTAGCCAAAGCCAACTCAAAATAAAGTGGTTTGAAAAGTTGACAGAGTTTCTTGAGATTCGTTTCTGATCACTGTCATCATACAACTTATATAGTGAGTAAATACATAAATCATGGATTTGAACACAAATGTATTAAAATTTTGTAATACCATGCTGAGCATTATAATGTCCATATGCTTTTTCTGTTTGAAAATCTGGATAATACTTCCATAACTTAAAGGGATCATAGGGATGGGAACATGGTAGATTGGAGGGTGTTTTAGTTCTGTGATAACATGGTCCAGCAAGAATTTAAAAACTCTAGCGGATTAATAGCACTCCTTTCAATTTTATCTGTTTCAGATTGTGATTACTTTTCGTTTGCCCCTTCACATGTTTCAATACTTAGAGCTGTTCAGTGCACTTCAGTTTTTATTCAGATTATGAATTATTTTACTCTGTTCTTTTTTTAAAGCGAAATATTTGGGTAACAAAGAAAGCCTCTAATATGACAAGATGCTATGCGTCAGTAACCAGTGACAGTACATAAGTGCAAGATTTTTCTATCATTGTAACACAAACACCCACAGTAAAGAATTTAGCTTTGATTTTAGTGCTTGATAAATGAGAAGGAAAAAACAGTTTATTCACCCAAATATGATAGTGCTGCATGGGTTTTAGTTAACCCAAAGGAGTAATTACTAATTCTTGCATCACTGTAGAAAAGGGATATGATTCTAGACAGACCTGAAAGAAAGCACTCCACTAAATACACTGGCAAGTCCCTGATATTTTTTGTTACGGGGGTTTGGTGGAGGGGTTACCTGAAGGGTTGTGTGAAATTTGATTGTTTAGATTTTATAAGGATCTATAGCTGTGAAATCAGGGGAGGTAAATGTATTCTTTTTCTTTCTGGTTATTATAAATTTAATCAAGGCCACAATAGAAGGATGTTAAAGCATAAATCCTGCATGAAGATTAGCATATGTCATTACACTGTCTCACCTGGAAGTTTGTGGCGTTCTCAAAATCTGATATAGAAATTTGGTAACAGTCAATGTCTAGCTAGATGATTTTGGAAATCTGAAAAGTATGATCACATATAGAATTTTTCCCAATTTCCATCAACTGCTGAGTAAAAAATTAAAAAAAAACCCAAAACATAAGAGAGAGAGAAAGAGAGGGAGAGAGAAGGGAAATAAGAGCCCAAGAAGATCTGATTCTTAAAGAAAATATGGCAGCCTTAGGCCTTTATAGATTTTAGCACATATACATGAGTAAAAATCAACAGAAAATACAAAAGTAAAACTTTATGTAGAGAATGAATAATATACTAATTAATAGACTGACATCCATAACATTTATTGAGGTTGTCCATATTTGTTTCCTTACAGGTAACTATTTAATAACATTGGCAGGCTGCGGAAAGACTGTCTTGCCAAGAAATCATTAGTTACAGTATAATTAATATTTTTACACATATTGTTTATTCTTACATTACATGACAACTCAGGCTTAATCCGACATTTAATTCTATTCTTCACATGTGCCACTGTGCTGTGACTAACAGCTCTACATCTCTGTGTGAAATCACTACACGTGACTTAATAAAGTTTGATTCCTCTGTAGGTATGTATGTAAATAGGACAAATGGTGAAGAGAATTTCAAGGAGCTCTTTGCCAACACTGATCCACCTCCTCCTTCCCTTCCTCCTGACCTTCCTTACACAAGCATACATATTCTGCCGCCCATGGCAGCACTTTATCCACAGGAAAGGACTGCAGTGTGTCACAAAAGATGCAGGATTCATAATTCGTCTGCTAGTGGAGCAAGGCAGAGATGAGGGTCAGGAAAACGCGGAGATTAATGAAAACTCTGTCAAAGATAAATACAAAACTTTCTATTTCAAATTTCCCAAATGGTAGTTCTACCAAGTATTGTTTACCACATAATAGCTCAACATAGATGAAAATCCAGTTGCTGTACTGGAAAATAGTGTGTTCAATACTTTGTGAACCAGCTTGTCTTCTAGACACTAAACAGAAGGAAAGATCTTTTGACTGGTCTTAAACAGAGGTATAGTTTAGCTTTCCTTTCTGTGATAACTCACATAAAAAAAAGAGGTTTTAGCAGTTCTGCCAATCACTCAGCCAAGCTTATGTTCACCAGCATCTAATCTGTCCATCTGCTTTCCCACATAGCAAACCAAATTTTCAAAAGAAGCTTTTTGAAGTTCAAGCTTTGTTTTCCTTTTTTTTCTATTTGAAAAAGTGTATTTGTTGCCTTTCTTGAAATGCTTTCCTTAAGGCTTCCTTTTGAAAATTTCATGTTTAAATTTTAGCAATTAGGCTTAATTTTATTACACCGTATGCATTTGTTATTGTTGTATAAGCATCTGAAAAAGAGTAAAGTTTAATGTTTCAACTCTGAATAAATCTCAGCTATAGAGGTTTTATTGGAGTTACTCCCAACTGGAAAAAAAAATAAAAAAAGGTATCACGTATTCAGTTGTCAGCAGAAGAGATTAACATTAGGAAGCTCCTCTGTTTATCAATACAGACATGACAGACATCTTACGTGAAAGAAAAAGCATCCTTTTTCTGAAGTGTTTCAGAATCCAAATATGAAAAGTCTGCTACTTAGAGCTAGGTAACTACTGATTGACACTGTTCAGTTTAACATAAAACCCCAAATATTCCAATATTTGATAATAAAATATTGTTGTATTTCAGTTAATGAAGCTAGTTTAATTCACAGCTCCCTATAATTAAAATTCCACCTGCCTTATAACACCCATCCTAAATGCAGGACTGTTCCCTATAACTCATCTGCCACAATACTTGTCAGTACCTAATATACTCCTTAACCCTCGTTTCCCTTTTCATCACTGAAGTATTTAGAGATCTCCAGAACATCCATCTTTTTGACAGGACGATAGGTAGCACAGGTTTTGTCCGATTTGTCAGCTGGCACATGTGAGCCAACAGCTCTTCTTGGAATGATAAATCCTGATGAATGCCACTCATTGCAATTTCATCTGCATTTCAGTCACAGAACTTAGAGTGTCTCTCCTTCAACAGCTGCTGCACCTATAAGCTCACTCTCTTCTACAACTGAAAGAAGCTAATCGGTGGTTTCAAAAGCTGCTGACAAGATGAAGAATAGCTACTGAAGAACAGAACTACATCCTGCATCTTTTCTCTGTCAGATGGTGGATGAAGAAACTGGGCAGAAAAGGGAATTGCAAATGTGGGAAATGACAAAAATATCACATCAAACCACCATTCCTTGATGTTTTAAGGTAGGAGGAAGTACACAAAGCTAGTGTATTAGAACTTCAACAACAGTCCATAAGGGCATTCCCCAGTCAGCATCAGCAAATGCAGGATAAAGCTGTCTGTCTGAGATCTGGTATGTCTAGTAACTTTTGGCTCTGAATAACAGCCTAGAATGCATGTCCTGCCAGGACAGGTAAGCAGAACTAATGCAGAGAATGTATTGTAATGTTAAGAAGTACTTCATTTTTTTCTATGCAAGCTGGCTTTTGAGCTTGTGCATAAAATAGCCATCTGAGACTTGGAAATAAAATATTGTTGACATTTTGTGCATGGAGTTGTACTTTGAATGAATCAGTAGTATTGTTAATATGGGGAACCCTTGCAGTTTCGGAAGTATGAACTGAGTATTTCTGAACTCCTTTCACTATTTCTGTTCCAGTAAAAGCATGGGATCCAAAGCTATTACAGGAAGCAGTTTATGGTCACTCTCTGGGAGTCAGTCCAATTCTGTCACGTCACTGAATGTGTCAGCAGACATTTACATCTTCCAAGGTTAATCAGGGGCAGTAAGGAATTAGGGTTTAGCAGCATCATCATAGGTCAGTGGAATTGCAGAGTTTATAAATAAAGGGATTAATATGTGATATGTTAAGTTCTGTAAGCATTTAAAAAGCTTTGGGTGTAAAACATTGACTCTACTAAACAATACTGTTGAATAATCTAACTGCCATTTACCATTCTATGCAAGGAACTCGGAGAAAGAAAATGAAGTCACAAAAGCTGGGCCATGTCTCTCGTTACCTTTTTTTTTTTAATGGTCCACTTCAGCAGAAAGCCTACATTTTAGTCAAGTCCTCCATTTTTTAAAGTGATGTAGGGGAATGAATTTATCATTTCCCTCAAAGGCAGTTGATGTGACACTGCTGCTCATTTTAGTGTACATCCCATGAGCCAACAAAGAGACCTACCCAATGAATTAATTTTTATCCTTTCAACTAAAAGCAAGGAGTTAAAACAGGGAAAAAGAACTTGCGAAAGAGGGGGAAATGATTCAGAACTTTACTCCTTGTGAACTATAAAGAGATAGCGTGTTAGGAAAGAGTTTGTATATATATTTTAACATGGAGAACACTGGCCAAATGTCAAGGTACTGAAGGAGAGCAACTGAGAAAAAGCTATACTGAAGAAACATAATTCTAAAGACAGAACACTTGAGCCAAGGATTGAATAACTACTTGAATTGAGGTTTGATATAAAGGCCAAATAATTAAGTCTTCAACAGGAAAAATTTACAGGCTGAGACTAAACAGCTGAAAAATGAAAGGCCTTTACCATTGAAAATAGCACAGAATTTTAAGAACTGAATAAAATGAAGGTCATAAAAGCGATTAGTGCTGGAAACAAGAAAGACAACAAACTGATCTCCTTGGTGCTGGGGAAAAAGGTGTGTAAAATACTGTCTTGGGTTTGGCTGGGATAGGGTTAATTTTCACAAGAAGCTGGGAAAGCACACAGCCAAGACTGCTGACCCAAACTAGCTAAACAAATGGGATATTCAATATCATGTGACATCATGATCCATATATAGCTGGGGGAATGGGCTGGGGGAGGTTACTCACTGCTCAGGAGTGGGCTGGGCATTGGGCGGTGAGAAAATTGCACTGTATATATTCCTTGCTTTATATATTCTTTTCATCAGTATTATTATTATTTTCCTCTTCCTTTACTGTTCTGCTGAACTGTCTTTATCCCAACTCATGAGTTTTGCCTTTTTCTCCTGATTCTCCTCCACATCCTTTCGGGGTGAAGGGGGAGCAAGTGAGCCATGTGGTTCTTTGTGCTGGCTGGGGCTACGCCACAACAATCACAAACATACAGATGAAAGAATACAGTGGTACCTGAGAAGACTGGCCAAAAGAAAAGTGGGAAAAACCAGAACACTAGATGTTATTATCCAAGTGGAAATCACCCAAAAAAACTTGGCTATGGTATTTTTATGAAGAAATCATCCTGCGCAAAAGAATTTTATGATCATTTATGATATTTTTATGAAGAAATCATCCTGCGCAAAAGAAAATAAATTCTGTGCTGGATAGACAAAATACACCCGAGGAAAAGAAGGAAAAGTTAACTATGGCTGCCAAAGTTAAATGACTTTGCAAAATTAAACAGCATGACCTTCCCCAATCACGGAAACAGTTATCTAGACAAAATTTTATGAGTGTTGAATAAAGCTGGGATTTCTGACATGGATTTATATCACTATGTCTTCACATATTCCTGAATAATATTAGGGTTTTTCTCGAAAAGGTGTTGGTAGGAAGCTTAGTATGGTGTTGACTATCACCCCCCAAATCCTCTCTCACTGAACCACTGGCACCATTTTTAGCTTACTTCACTATGTTGATTCCACGCCATCTTTACAATTTGTCATTCTGAATTCTGGATCTGTCCTTCCTTGTATCTTGCCCCATCATTCTTGATGCTTATAAACACACAGTTCCATGGTCAGAAAAATATTAAGAGCAATTTTTTTCATACAGCAGGTCTGAAAATATGTATTGCTTCTCAAAAAACTTCAGGCTAAGTAGTTCAGTCAATTAAGCAAACAAAACAGATGAGAATCAATGTGAGTTACTAAAGAAAACTATACTCAAAAAGAACAGCAGTATGGAGTTATTTAGTAAACAGTAAGTTCATTTGCCAGGAGAAAAATTATTGCAGTCAGAATCTGGAAATAGCAGGACTCTAGAAACTGAGGGGACCATAGCAGTCATAGTCATAGGCCCTCCAAGTCAGGTGTTTGTTGGTTGTAGAGTAGTCACTATACAATTTGGAGTCCAAATAAAAGGCAAGAATTGGAAAATAGTTTTGGAATAATTCTACTCCACCTTAAAAATTTAATGTAGATTGCTCACCCAAACTGCCTGCACCCTTTGATAAGTCAATTTCTATTTGTTAAACATTATCTACTAGCTTTAAAAATCCTTTATCATGCATCCATAAAATAATTAGGAGTCAGCTCCTAACAAGAAACAAACATTTCCCAAAAAAGTTTAAGCTGTTCATATTAAAACTCTAGACTCATTTTCAGGTTTTGAATGACCCAGTAGGGTTCCCAGTGAGGATGTTTCTGATAGGAACACTCTGCTGGGTACAAAGATTACTTTCATAATCACAGTGTAGGCAACCACAGACACTGAACAATCTTTAAGTATACACCCTTGTGCATTGTGATCAGAGTGTTACAACAACAACAGCAATCTTTCTGATCCATACAACTCAGACAATGACCAGTATTTGATACTCGAAGTTGATCTTCTAAATTCAGGCTCTTCCAAGTTCCAGAATATTTGCAGTATATCATGAGCTGATAAACACAGACTTGAGGGCACACTTTCAAATACAGTTAGGCTCCAACGGATTATCTGGTGGAACTTAAATAAGCACATCAGGTATCATCAAGTTTTAAGATAACCGTTTCACCAGTCTGGTTAAATCTAGCTTTCAGTAGTTAAGTACTTGGATTATTATTTAAAAGAACTGCAACAAGAAGTAAGAAGGAAGAGATCTGTAAAGATTTGTACACATAAGAGTCCTTTTTAGCACCTTTCAGAAAAATACTGTTTATTTATATATAATTCTAATCGTTAATATTCCCATACAGATGAAGACTTGTGTTACTGCATCAGAGATAAACCCATTTCATCCACAACATACTAAAAGGGAAGAGCATCCTCAATGCGTGTGATGCAAGTCAAAACTGCACTTAAGAACACTACTTAGGGAAGAAGTCAGAAGACAAAACATCACTCGTAACTGTAAAGCTCCCTCATTTTCATTCTGATATTATTAGAACTGCTTCTAAATCTACTATCCTTGTCATCAAATAAACAGACCGATTAATTTTTCATCTTGATAATAGCCTTTGAAGCTATAGACAACAAGATGGTCTGAACGCTCAGATCTTCTGCAGGGCAGAACAGGACCTGAGGGTCCTGGTAGACATAAAGCTGAACATAAGCCAGTGATGTGTCTTTGCAGCAAAGAAGGCCAAAACTATCCTGGGCTGCATTAGGCAAAGTATTGCCAGCAGCTTGAGGGAGGTGCTCAGCACTGGTGAGGTCACAGGATGGAGTACTGTGTCCAGTTCTGGGCTGCCCAGTAGAAGACAGACATGGACACACTGGAGAGTCCAGTGAAAAGCCAGGAAGATGATTAAGGGATGGGAGCATCTCTCCATTCAGCAAAGGGTGAGAGAGCTGGGACTGTTCAGCCTGGAGAGCAGAAGGCTCAAGGGTGATATTATAAATCTATATAAAGACCTGAAGGGACCATGCAAAAAGGAGGTTCCCTCTGAACATTAGGAAATACTTTTTTACTGTGAGGGTGACTAAGCACTGGCTCAAGTTGCCCAGTGGGGTGGTGAAGTCCCCATCCTTGAAGATCTTCAAAAGTCATCTGGACATGGCTCAATTTTCTCTAAAATGATTCTAGGAAATGGGAGAATATCTACATGTTAAGTCAATACTATACCTCCAGTGAAGTGGAACTCATGAAGAGTTGGAAGAGAGTACTAAGTTTACCGCATTAATCCATCTATGAACTTCTGTATTTTTTCAACAAATATAAAGCTGAATCCAGCAAATAGATTACCTTATTTGTCACAATTACAGCTGTTTAACTGGTTTCAGATGTATAATTCAAAAAGAAAAAAAAATGCTATTTTTCTGAGTACAGATTAAATATTTTCGTTTCCTTCAGAAACTTTCTAAAGCCTCCAGATCACAGATACTTTTTCCGCCTATAGTGTTTTTTCTTCCACCTGGTTATGATATATGGGATACCAAGTGAATGATTTCAAAACAGTTTGGCATTTCTATCTTTTCCGTTTATGATGGCTGCTGATTGAGGTGGCATGCTACTAAGCAAGGGCCTTTTGAACATTATGGTTTGTCTGAACTCTGATTTGTCAAGAACCAAAGTATCTCAGTGTATGATTTATACCTCTTTCAGTTATTTTGACACAAACTTACATACAGATAGTTTATGGGGCACAAAAATACACATTTTTTCCCCAAAATAGCAAAAATGAAAACAAGGCAGTTTATATCAAAATGGATTATGGTGCAATCAGGAAAAGCATACATGTAGATGAGTTAGGTAAAAAAGTAGAAGTAAAAATTAAAGCATACACAAAACTCCATAACACTTTCTTAGATTGTGTGTCCTAATCAGTCATTTCTCTTCCTTTATCACTAACTGGAATTATGCTGGAGTCTGAAAATCTGTTACATAAAACACTGAGAATACCAGTTATTTCTTGGACACAATTAGGAGTGTAACAGTAGAAAGGACTTTCTAGTTCTTTTAGCCCAAGCTCCTTCTTTTGCAATTATTACCCTGCAGTATTCCCTTCATAACCTTACTGAGTTGCATTTTGAAAGTAGTCACTCCAATTAGAAATTAATCTAATTGATTTACAATGAGATTACAACTTCTTTGCATTTAAATTTTTATTTAGTGGGTTTTTTTGAGATAAATGCATAAGTAGCCCGTTTGCTTATTTCTTCTTGTGCTAACATTACCCTTTAGCTCAAATATCTATCTTTCATGGTGTATGACCCACTAAGGTTTTTTCAAATTCTCACAAATGTATCACCCCTTCTCTGCCTTAGCTTTGCCAGACAAAAGAATTCAACCTCTGCTGCTCCATTCTTTTACAATCTTCTCTCTATTCCCTTAACCCTTCCAAGAAGTGCACACGTATCACTTTTTCACATGGCATGCATTTTCTGTAGCAGTTATTCAAATTGCACACCGCTTTTGCACAGCCTTGAACAATGGCATTACTGTCTTTCTAATTTCTACTAGAAGTACCTTATACAGTAAACTCTAAATGACTTTTTCATGGCTTCTTCACAAAACCTGCACTGAACACACCGATTTTGTTTCTTACTAGTGGGTTCTGAGACAAAGCCTACAGCAGGTATTACTGCTAATTTCTAAGAAAATGGCTTTATCGTATCCAATCTTAAGCCATTTCTTTTATGTCTGTCCTCAAAGTCATTCAAATTAGGTCCTTGTACTGACAGCAAATTTAATTAGGATGTGTCTATTTTTAAATGCCAAGGTCATTAATAAAACTATGAAACAAGAATGTTTGCAAAACTCTTCTTGCAGGTTCACTATTTCTAAACTCCTGCCAGACTGAGTACAAGCCCATGTCTGATACTTTACGCTGTCAGCTTCTCCCAGCCGAGGGTCTTTCTCACCATTTCGTTATTCCCCATCCTCCATGACAGTTTCATACATGGCGTTGAATGCCAGATGCATCACAAAAACACCAAAGAGAAATCTAATTTTGAGTCTTTTTTTCAGATTTTTATCTACAGATGATCAGACATTTTAAATGAAGTTGCTCACCACATATGTAGTGATTTGTAGTTGGTAAAGTGTACTGCATTTTTTGTATTTTCCCTGTTTCCTTCATAACTCTTCTGAAATTTGCATCCTATTGAGGTTAGACAAATTTTGGCATAGTTCCTGGGTGATATTATTTCCCTTTCCTTCCCCATCTTTAGTGCAAATACTGGATTTGTAATTCTCTAAACAACCACATTTGAAGTGATCAGTTTAAATGCAACTACTGTCCTGCATTCAGTCAAAATGTTTTTCACAACACCTTTACACACTGTATATTAATACTTTTTTTTGCATGTAGCAATTATCAAACCTTCCTATGAGACTACTTACTAGAAGGAATAGGCTAAAATTCCATTTTGACATCATTTATATTTCTTAGAGCTCAAGGTACTGAAGTACTGAAGGTACTTTACTATTTAGAAAAACACACTCTACTTAAAAGGAAAAAAGTCTAATTTTTCTCTGAAGCTACTGGAAACTTGTTATCAACACCTAAGTTTATGTGCGCACAATCTTTCAATGAGCTAATACATAAAGTGCGCGACCACCATTCCAAGTCTAAATCAGCTACTGCCTCTGAGTCATTTTAAAAAATGTGAAGCTAAAAGAAGTTAAAGAAGGAAGATTAACGTAAAAGGTTTCCTCACAGTCAGTTTGCTGATGGATGACCTGTCTCACAAGTATTAACTTGCTCAGAGAAAATTCACAATTATTACATTTTTCCTATTGAGCCTAATCTCCCCCTTTTTTTAATAATAATACAAGAAACAACATCCAAACCCTCCTCTTTTCTGGAGGTGCACTACATCTTGCTATGATAAGTGCTAAATGACTAAAGTTCCTGCTGAGATTGAATAGCTGTTACCATAGCAGAAAAAGACAGTGGATTGTTTTTTTTTTTGCTTTCCAGAAGTGTTATGCCCATTAGCTGGCACTTCTTGCAACCCTCACACATATGTTCTATTTGCTGAGTATACCCACAAACAACAGTACAATCATCAAGCCTATCAAATTACCTCTGATTTTTAATTTAACATTCCACCTGAGCAACTATCAAGAAGCATGACCAATTTTTCCAACAATATCCAGAAACCATTTTTGGCTGAATAAATAAATTATAGACGAGTAAAAAATAGTCAGAGGTAGCATTGGTTTAATCTTTGGGAATGATGGAGACAGAAACTGTAGTTTACTGGAATTCACAGCAAATTAAAACTTACTCTCACAAACAAGTAATCTTAAAAATCCCTTAGAGATCATTTGAAATGTCTTGAAATTAATTAAAGTTCATTGCTTTTCCTGTCCCATCTTAAAAAAGGAAATGTGGAGGGTCATAATTAAAAATAGATTAGAATTATAATTAATAAGAATATTTTCTCTAACGTTTTCCAAGAGGATGTTAAGATAAGATTTTGCAGATTTTATTTTTACAAGAAATAGATTAATGGTTTTGAATAGAAATGCACGTTCAAAATTCCCCCTGCAATCACCTGTAAAACAACATGAACATTTTCATTTGAGTATGTATTTGCTACCCACCCATTTAGATACCTTCACTTTGTTCCAAAATATTTATTCTTAGCTGACTGCAGATTTCATATAAACCAACAACTTTGCTCAAAAAAAAAAAGGTATATTTTTACCAGGTCTCGGTTTAGGCTCTTTTAAAATACTTTTAGCAGGATGTATGAGGCTTCAGCTATCTTTTGAATTCTTCCATAAAATAGTCAAGCACGCTAATTCTGCTAGCAGTCTATACCTTTCCAATTAGTTTTACGGCTTTCAAGATAACAAGCCTGAAAGCAGGTCTGCTAAGACGATGCAGATCTGCTTAGACCTGCATATCTTAGAGTCTGGTCATAATGCAACTCCATTTAGATATTTCTGAAAAACATTTCTTCCAATTTCAATTTTACAGAAAGTCTTCCAAAACAGAAGAGATACCCAAAATAGATGTTTGGAAATCAGACAGATCTAAAATGATACGCCATTAACTTTGGGACAGCTTTTTTAGATTTGGATTTTTACAGACAGCAAAGTTAAAATTCTTATATGTGAATTATAGATATGTTTGACTATTAAAAAATGTTACAAAGACATTGTAGCCGGAAAACTCCTATTATTATAATCTGTAGCAGCATATTGCCTATTACACATGTAATAATATTGTAGTATATGTGGTTTGAGGCATGAGAAATAAACAGTACATTTAGTAACACCTATTTGCTTTGATAAACAGTTATTTCCTTTTCCTCAAATTTTTAAACAGACACACAACACCACCAAATTAATGTTTGGCTCATTGTCTGGAGATGTAACCACAAAGTTCTGTTGAAAAGCTACTAATTTCAAAGGTTAGCACAGGCTTCCATAGTCATCTGTACAATGAACATGGACAAAATGCTTGACTACAAAAACAGTAAAAAAAGAGAAAGATTTTTTTAGATTCAGACATAACAAGGAGAAAGGAAATGTTTCTATAAGCACACCACAAATTATGAAATTTAAGTCTGATTTTAAAATCTCAGAAAAATAGTATATATACCCTGAGCTACCACAAAATCATGTGGGAAGCTGCCACTTGGTGGCTACAAAACTCACGAGCATGTCTATGCTCACAGCTCTGGCACGTGATTCAAATCTGAATAGTTCATTGAGACTGCCATTGTCTTACCCTGCAGGATTTCTGCTAAACACGGAGTTGCAGTTCCCATTACTCCAGACTATGAGCACTTGAGAGGCATGCTATTGGAATCTACCACAGACTACAAGAGCCTCCCTTGGGTATGGGGAAATGGAGAAAGACAAAAAAATCCCCACCCACCTTTAAAATGAAAATGTTCTTGCTGATTAAAATATTATTAAGTGAACAGAGTAGTGTAAGTAATAAAATTTCATCATTTTGTTACCTAAGGGCTCAGTCCAACAACTTGCTAAAAGACTTGGTGAAAGTCTTCTGACACCAGCAGTATCTTTGTAATTGAGGTTTTATGGAGGAGATCTATACGTTAAGCCTAACATTATGAGCTTACAAGACAACTAAACTTGAGTCTATTAGGATGTATGTAAAAAAAATAAACATATACATTTAAGGGGAAAGGTGTCGTTTACTCTGAACTGTTCTCCATGATGTAGTCTGCATTTACCACTCCATGATATTATGGCACATTTTATATTGCGATAAATATTGCAACTTGTTCCAGTGTCTCATCACCCTCATCATAAAAAATTTCTTCCTTATATCCAATCTAAATCTACCCTCTCGCAGTTGAAAACCATTGCCCCTTGTCCTGTCACTACAGGCCTTGGTGAAAAGTCTCTCCGTCTTTCTGATAAGCCCCCTTTATATAACGACAGGCCACAATAAGTTCTCTCTGGAGTCTTCTCCAGGCTGAGAAACCCCAACTCTCTCAGCCTTTCTTCATACGAGAGTTGGTCCATCCCTCTGATCATTTTTGTGGCCCTCCTCTGGACCTACTCTAACAAATCCATGTCTTTCTTGTACTTGGGACCCCAGAGCTGGACACTGGACTCCAGGTGGGGTCTCACAGGAGCAGAGTAGAGGGGCAGAATCACCTCCCCTTGACATGCTAGCCATACTTCCTTTTATGCAGCCTGGGAGATGATTTGATTTCTGCATTGCAAGTGCACATTGCCAACATACGTCCAGCTTTTCACCCACCAGTATCTATCCCCAAGTCCTCCTCCACAGGGCTACTCTCAATCTAGTCATCCTCCAATCTGTATTGATGTTGGTGATTCCCACACCCATGTGTAGGACCTTGCATTTGGCCTTGTTGAACTTCCTGAGATTCACATGGGCCCACTCCTCAAGCCTGTCAAGGTCCCTCTGGATGGCATCCCTTCCATCTAGCAAATCCATTGCATCACTCAGCTTAGTGTCATCTGCAAACTTGTTGAGGATGCACTCAATCCCAGTGTCTATGTCATTGATTAAGATATTAAATAGTATTGGTTGCAGTATAGATCCTTGAGGGAAACTACTCACTACTAGTTTCCACTTTGGCATTGAGCTATTGTAACTATTTGGACACGTGCAGCTGCCATCATGGGATAGACATGTGGTGTTGAGCTGGACTATTCTAAAGCTTGCTTCTCTAACTCTTAGGTTTCAAACTTGGGAATTGAGAATCAGATGCAGCATAAACCATACTCCAATACTATCTGAAATATTAAGAAGGATCCATGTAATTTTTTTTCATTTTCAAAAATAATCTTTGGAACTGATCGTGTGTATGCTCCGTATAACTCTCAAAACAGTAGGTGGAAAGTCATTTCTATTTCATGACCATCTGGCCATTGTACTACTTTTATAGGTAATTTATGCCACCCTTTCCACAGATATTCAGACAGCAAATATTTTTAAAGGCCAGTGGATGGGGTAAGAAAGTGGAGCGATATTTTATACTTCATGACAAACCTTTTAAAATTGAGAAACTGAAAAATTACAATATACACATTGTAATTCCTTATAATTCTCTATGATCCAACGATGTTTAGAAAAAGAGGGGAGGGCTATCTAATTTTAGCCACTAGTAACAGACTGGCCAATAAAATTTTTATCTACTGAAAATATTAATTCTTTATTTAACTGTTAAGCAGTTCAGGAAAAACAGAATATAAAGACTAGTCACTGCCCTGGTTTTGGTTCAAACAGAACTGATTCTCTTTTAGTGAATCTTCCTTTCAGCTATGTTCTTCCACATAATCACATTTTTCTGAAGCTGGCTGCATATTTTACAGACAGTGTTCACTCCAAAGCTGGTAACACAGGATGTTTATAGCTGTACTGAACTAACAGTAAGAAAAGAATGCAGAAAAATTCCCTTGCTTATAATTATTACACTAGCAGCCAAGGTCGCTGATAGACCTCTTAGGTCGCTCAAGTGAGGAGTCGTAAAGGGTCACACGTGCAGGGAGGGTCTGACAGACAGGTGACCCAACAATGACCAACAAGGTATTCCACGCCATGCACGTCGTACTCAGGTTAAAGCTGGGGGATCACGAGGCTCTCGCTCTCTTCGTCCATAGCCTGCTTCTGAAGAGGACCCTGCTTGTTGTCCTGCCCGCGATCCTGATCCAGATTCCGATCCATGTGTTCCTGAGTCCAGTTCCTGCCTGCTGCCAAGGCCAGTCCGGGACTGTCTGGGGCTGCCAGAGCCCAAAGCACCCAACTCTGGGAAACTCAGTATCGTTTTTGTGTATTTTGTTTTATTCCTCTTATTAGTATTATTCATAAAACTTTTTATATTCAGTTTATAATTCTCTCCCCCTTTTCCTCCTTTTTCCCTTCCCCAGGTGGGAAGCGGGGGTTAATGGAGAGCATCTGCCACACCTGTTTATCACTGCCCTACGCTAAACAGTGACAGTCACTAAAAGTAAAAGATGTTTTTAGTAAGAAAAATATCTAACTGATACTGATAAATAAGGCAAGTGGAAAGTAATTTGAGGCTTTAACCTCTGTTAGCCTGTGTTAGCAGATCTGTATGACCTACTATTTAGCTAGTACAGAGAGAATAATTGCTGAGTCAGACCAGGCTTCTGTGTAAGATCCACACAACTAAAGGAATAATTTAAAAAGTGCTATGCCATACTCCCAGCAATATTATTTAATAACTGAAGCTGATCTGCAAAGATGCAGTTACAAGTGTTAACATGTCCTAAAAAGATATTAACTTTCTCCAAAATACACAAAATATCTTACTGTGAAAAAAATATTAAGGAAGACAATTATGTGAATTAATAACTCCTACATTTAAATTAAATATCCAGATATTGAGATTGTCTCTGTGTGTGTCATCTTTTACACAGAGATGAAAACATGAGTTGTTTCTGCACATTTTTCAAAGGGCAATTTATATTTCATACATCAATGCTCCACTTTAATCCACGTAAGATTAAGAAAAATGTCACACCTAGTTAGAGACATAATGAATGAGCAGCTGTGTCATAAAGCGTGTATATTTCAGGAAATGAGATACATAGGTCATGTAAAAAGCTATTTTGTCCACATAACAAGGAGTCACGTGTGCAATGTCATCATTTTTGTTCACTAGAGTAAAGCTGTTCAGACTCACATCTCAAGCAATTAGCAGCCTGGCCTTACTGAAGTACAAATGTCTATAAGCTTCTTTGTGAAGTTCTAGTGGAAATACAGCACTTTCTATGATATTTTAGCAATTTCTCTGTAATACATAAAATGTAAGGATGTAGAAAAAAATTCAACTCTGAAAATACATAGCTGGAATACATTGTTGGGCAAGTGCTATGTGAATCTGACGTAAGAAAGTTATTTTCTCCTACTTCATTGGTCATAAATATCCCATTTGACTAAAGACAAATTTTACATGTAAATATTTTTCATCAAATTTTGTATACACTCACTACAAGATGTGATTTTTATCATTTTACTCAGATAGCATTATTAATGACAGATGTTATTGACAAAATGTGAGCCCACTCAGAATTACACTCAGTAATTGCCAGTTGTGCATAATTTGGAGCTGTTGAATTCAACCCAAATATTCCTCATAGAAAGAACTCAAAAATTCAATATTCAGAAATTTAACATTTCAGAGCAAATTCATAGCTCTGATACAATTCTTCTCTGATCCTTGCTTATGGCACACATATATAAAAATACAAACATAGATACATACACACACACATATATACATTTATATACATAGCTTTTGACTAGAAAAAGGACAGGATTATTAAAAATATAAGAAGTGGTCAGCTAAATTCCTCTGTTATTCCCTTTATTTTCTGCCAACTCACATCTCCTTTCTTCTCTTCAGGTATGATCTTTTATGTATGTCCGGTTCATGCCTTTACATTTGTGTGTATTACAGCTATGTTATATAAAACTTCTTTGCGTACATAGGCTTAAGAATGGAAGTAAGAGATTTCTATTCTATATTCTTGGTCAGTTTTAAACTTAGAGATCACAATTTGATATACCCTGGGGACTGGAGCATCTGTCCTAGGAGGAAAGGCTGAGGGAGCTGGGCTTGTTCAGCCTGGAGAAGAGAAAGCTGAGAGGGGACCTTAGAAATGCTTACAAATATCTGCAGGGTGGATGTCAGGAGGATGGGGCCAGACTCTTTTCAGTGGTGCCCAGCAACAGGACAAGGGGCAACGGGCACAAACTGAAGCAGAGGAAGTTCCAGCTGAACATGAGGAAGAACTTCGTCCCTCTGAGGGTGACAGAGCCCTGGCACAGGCTGCCCAGGGAGGTTGTGGAGTCTCCTTCTCTGGAGATATTCAAGACCTGCCTGGATAAGGTCCTGTGCAGCCTCCTCTGGGTGACCCTGCTTCGGCAGGGGGGGTTGGACTGGGTGACCCCCAGAGGTCCCTGTCAACCCCTAACATTCTGTGATTCTGTGGATTTCATCAGGATTAACATAGCTGTACTGAATTTCATTCTCCTCAATGCGTTGCTGCCATCGTGCGGGAGGCGAGACAAATGAAGTGATTGGGAGGAATACCGGCTGTCGAAACAACAGGCTGGAAGAGAGAGGCTCTGCATCCCAAATGGTGTTAATAACTTACCAACGAGTGGACTGACTCAGCAAGACTGAGCTGCTTTTTAGAACCACGACGCTTCATTATTGCTGTTTTCTCAAAATGTCACACGAATGTTACGGCTCTCTCCTCTTTCATGTTCTCTAAGACACCAATGTTTAAACTCTGCCTGCTCCCGGTAGCAGTTCTCACCCCTTCAACGAGCAAAAGCATCTGACTTTCATTCAATACCTTTCCTCACAAAGCCCTGAAGAAAAAGTTCTACAGTGCCTGCAAGTATTATGATCAAAACCAGCAGTTCCCAGAAATACCAAGATTTAGAGTCACAGCAAAATTTATCCTGATGAACCCAGGGTCAATTAAAAATTGATAAAGCAAAATAAACTATGGCACTGAGCCTTACTCAATGTTACTAATGTCAACTGTGATCTGCTACATAATAGATGACAGGTAAACGAACCCCATTTTCAGTGCCTGTAACTACCTTGGCCAGAATTTCCTCTGAGCACTGATGATCCCATTACTTATCTTTAAAAGAAAAGTCTAAAAATTTTAAAAGTGTGTTTTAACTGGAGTTCATTTCTGTGAAAATGCCTGGTGACAAATGAGTCTGTAGAAAGTTGGAGGGAGATGCCCAGCACCGGGAGGCTACTTCAGACACTGATGCTGACAGAAGGAAAATTATCTGGAGAAGGTATGAGAAAATTAGAGAGTACGGAAAGAGTTTGGCTGTGAATTGCAGTTACAATACTACTGCTACTTCTTAAAAAAGATTTAGTTTTGTAGTTGGAATCCTTTTCTAAAATTTTTACACAGATTGTGGTATATGACGTAGTGTGCTCAGTACTCATTTAATAATCCACAAGGCTACTATCAAGGGATGATTGTATTTTACCCTTCTGCATCCTTGGATGTTTATCAGAAAATGAGGAATTCCATATGCCAGGCTCTGGAAAGTACTACTTGGTTTCCTGATATGCTCTTTTGGCAGTCCTAGTGGCAGGTCTACTGCATCTGCTCTTTGGTGAGGCTTGTGTCACAGATGACTTCGTCCTTGAGCACAATTTTCATCTTAACATGGAAGTTTTTCACTGGTTTTTGTCTGGTTTAAGTGCTTATTTATTGTATGCTTTTTTATTGTATACAAACAAGAGATGTAATATCAGACTGAGTACTTCGCAGGTACTCAGCTTCGTAAAAAGAACAAACTTTACAGTCTTTAGTGTTTCCTCCCTCCTTACCACAGATGGAAATCAAGATGGAAAAATTAAATCCAGTACACAAGCACATTTCTATTGGGAAAAAAATAATTGCTATTTGTTCACAGCTTCTTTTTAAAAAATATTCTGATATAAAACTATCTCATATTAGATAATTATAAAGTCAACAGCTCTTAATGTCTTTATTAAAAAAATATTATTTTCTTGAATCTCCAATCTCCACCTAGTTCTCCTCAGAAGGTTTTAAAAGGCCAAAACTCTAATCATGAAACAGAATTTTGACTGGGGGGGG
>Ga0065711_1026834_pt1 | contig 58642 bp, 32 predicted proteins | sample Hoacrofraction12_FD_59098 | JGI IMG/M metagenome (GOLD analysis project Ga0065711, IMG submission 59098) | Hoatzin crop microbial communities from Cojedes, Venezuela - Epithelial fraction 12 v2 (version 2) | ecosystem: Host-associated > Birds > Digestive system > Esophagus > Crop | place... | reverse complement strand
AGGAAGTTCCGTCTGAACATGAGGAAGAACTTCTTCCCTCTGAGGGTGACGGAGCACTGGAACAGGCTGCCCAGGGAGGTGGTGGATTCTCCTTCTCTGGAGATATTCAAAACTCGCCTGGACGCAATCCTGTGCAGCCTGCTCTAGGTGACCTTGCTTTGGCAGGGGGGTTGGACTGGGTGATCCCCAAAGGTCCTCTCCAACCCCTACCATTCTGTGTTTCTGTGAAAATATGTATCTATATCTGTACTTGTGCTTGTTTACTTGCAGATACAGTGAGAACTGTTTGAACACCCTGTAGCATATCAATGAAAACTCTGCTTCTGCAAGCTAGGACTAGCAAGACACACCTTGAATGGCATAATAAACTAGCAGGTGAGCAATGTGCCTTTCACACATTAATATGAATGTCATAAGTTTACAGTATGTTGAGGACAGTGTAGATATATCTTGAAGGCCAAGGTTCTGCTTGGGAGAAAAGTGTTATAACTTGGAAATACAGTTTTGTGTAAGGCACTGTAATACAGCCTGCTCTTTGTCTAATTGTCCTGAACGTGCTAGTTAATCATGTGTGGGATGAACTTCCAAGTAATTTGAACTGTATCATTAAGGAAAATTAGACAGAACAAGGCACTCTGTGCCAACATTGCTAGAACTGGCTCTTTGTTAGACACCTCCTACATACTTGATGCTGGGAGAGACATTTCAGCTTGCACATTCCACCCCTACCAGCGGGCTTCATCTCAGATTAAGCGTTGTTGAGAACAAGCTGCATAATTTATGAGGGGTGTGAATTATCTCTCACTTAGCATTTCTGCCCAAACCTTTAGCAAACGATACAACTTCATCTGTAATTTTAGAAAAATCATACCAGTATTTCAGCTTTTCCTGGGATCTACCATAATAGCATTTCTGGGTTCATAAAAATGGAACGGAGGTTAATGCAAGAAGGAAACATCATTCCTAGTTAAAATGTCATCTCTATCTTCTGATTCTGATCTTGAATTCAAGTGTTTTTCCTAAAGCAAAGAGATAACTGTTTTATAAAGCCTCATATCTAATAATTATTTCACCATATTTAATAGATAATCTAAAACATAAATTGAGATTCCAAGTTTTTTAAAAATTCAATACCATTTTCAGATTAGTATGTAAATGATATTACTTATTCTGTCTTTGTTAAAGGTTTATACAACAGGATTTTGTTATTATATGTTGCAGTTTCTAGCATTTCTGATAAGCCAGTTTTTAAATCGACTGACTTTCAGATCTAAAATATTATCACGTTTCTTATCAACTTTCTAATACATTTTATTTGCTTGGACTTTCCCCACACGCACCTCCAAACCCTTAGGCCATTCTTTCAAATTATCAAATTCAATTATTTAAATAAGTTTTCCAAATGTGGGATGATAATTTCTGAGATTTTTGAAAAGTAAGTGAAGAAAATGGAAAGTTTTCATAAAAGATTAGGCAAGAACTTGCCAGGAACATTCTAGGCAGCTATAGTCCTAGTCTCAGCAAAAAGGTGTGTATCAGATAATGTGCTGAGGGCCCATGGAATTCTACCTTCTCATGATTTTTTTTTTTTTTGAAGTATAAACAACCTTTGGCTAATGGTATCAGAAACTTATCTTGAGCTACAGGTTGAAGAATAATATATCAGGAGTGCAAATTAGAATTAGGCTGTTCATTCCCATAAGATCGGAGAAATATTGTAAGTATTTTGTTGAAGTTGTTCTTTTTCTGTTTGGTTGGTTGGGTTTTTTTAAGAGGACATCTGAAACCTGAAAAATCTAGAAATTTTCATCCTAGGAATTGAAATGACAGAAAATACTCTCTTAAATTTCCTTATTACCATGACAGAAAAATACAATTTATTTTACAAAACATTGTACAATCAATTACAATGTCACAAGAAACTTGGTATGTCTCAAGTTCTTGCTACATGTAATCCTCCTGGGAAATTTTGGTGCTTTATAAGCATTAATTTATTATCTTTACAGCACTGTTTTGTGGCAGGTATTACCTCAGCTGTAAACATGGGGAAACCGGTGTACAGCACAACTAGAACACAAAAACTATGGAGGAATTTGTGGTTCAGTTGTTAATGGAGCCCTTGTGTCCCTGAAGCAGAAGAAATTTTCCCCATCCTATTAGGGAGCAAGGAGAGTCTCAGAAATACATCTCAGAAAGAGGTTTTATTTGTCTCCTCCTACAACTTTCAGTGTAAAGGGGGGTTGTTGAGTGAAAAATGCATATACGTTTAAAGGCAAAATGGGTTATGGGTTAAGTATGAGGCTTCTGTCAAGGGGGCCCTATATACCCCATGATACAGTCTGAAGAAATCTGGAGATGAAGAGCAGAGAATCAGGGGGTTATAACTAGAGGTTATGTGTATGGACTGACAAATACAGTCAAAAACATCAAATTACATCATCTGCCTTATTCTGTTTCATAAGATCTTCATTTTAAAATGTGATTTAAAGGGTAGCATCAGCTTATGTGAACACTTCTAACCTGGAAAAACAGTGGAGGGTAGGGATGCTATTTTCAGGAAAGGGACATTGTAGTTGTCTTTTCTTTCTCCAGCTGGCTCTTGGATGCTGGTTACATTCAGATTGGATAGTCATCTGGCTGTTTCCACCCAGGCAGTTCAATAAGTGAAAACCAACTGGTTAACGTAGAAGCTGGTTACCAAACACCAGGGAAGTGAGAGTTACAGAAAGGAAAGAGCTGAAATGCCTGCAAGTTCACACCGGAACTTAGCTTAGGGACTCCATCTCGAGTTCTGTCTCGCTAAGCCTTTCTAGACCCTGCATGTCCACCACTAATGGCTGTATAAAGCAGAACCATTGGACCAGTAATCTACACCTGTAGCAGATATTCTTCCATGGTATTGCAAAGACATTGTGATCAGCAATTTTGCCTGATGAGCTGTTCATTAGCTGAACCCTAATAAAATGACATAAATAACTTATTTTACAACAAGGAAGCTGTAGGCAAATCACTAGACATGGACACTAGTTAGAACTTGTATATTTTTTCATTTTGTTCCATTTCATGTTTTCCGTATGTTCCCTATTTTGCCTTTATAGCTCTGTTTTTTTGTGTGGCTATGGGAAGTATATCTAAAGTAACTCTGTAGTTTATATGAATTAAACATTGAATGAGGTCCACAAAATTATAACAGAAATATTTAAATTACTCAGGAAAACATTGACTTGCAATGGAATAGAAGACCCTATATAAACATTACATATTTTATCCTACATCATGCTGGAGTAAAGGAGGGATTGTAAATATAAAATAAATTAAGAAATTGCTCTTATATAATGAGGAATGGAGGTGAGTGCTTAGACTATCTAACACTGCAGAGTTGATCAGAAGGCATATTTTTCCCTGTACACAGTGAATACTGTTCCTCTCTGTACAGCTTCAGTATGCAAATCTTACTTTGAAACTATCCTGTTCTTTTATTCCTCTTATTAGATATCTCTGTGTACTTATTTAAAACTTCTTCACTGGCCTTTTCTCTTTTAACTGAGCACAAGAACTGTTGCTTTTGTTTCACAAATGCACAGATATTAAACAAATTTATCTAATCTGAATTAGACTCTGCTGGAATAATTTTGACCTATGCATGGTTACCTTGCTCTCTGAGAAATAGGAAGTAACAATCATTGTAGCAGTGATGAAAACTTTGAACCAAATGAGTAAGTGAGTAGACATGAGCTAGCTGTCAGGATTTTCTTCCACATGTGGGAAGCGAACCTTAGACCAGCCTTCCCACTGAATTCTCTTCAGCATTTGCTCATTTATGTAATCTGAGCAAGAAAACATTTCTTAAAGGCTTCCCTGTTTTTGTAATCGTCAATAACAGAGGTCTGGGGTGGGGGAGGGAGGGTTCCCTTAAGTCCAATGCCAGTTTTTTGGCATCTCTGATGTAACTCCAATGAAACTCAAGCAAAGCAAGCCTAATATTATCCATAGGTGCCTCAGGGATATTGAGACAGTAGCAAAACCTGCTTAACTTGTTTGCTTTCCCATACTCCTAGGCTTCACCTAGGTGCCTCATGCCAACCTCCTGCTAATTGTTTGATTTAATTGTTTCTCATAGAATAATAGTTTTTTCTAACCACATCAACAGCTGTTATACAGTTTTGTTGTTTTTCTTGCTTTCATTTATAGTCACTACATTTTGTTTGTTTGCTTTTGACATTGAATTTTTAACTCATCCAGTACTTAACTTAGGGCCGTAAAGTTTCTCCATTCCCTGTCATAGAAAGAGATTAGCAAAGCCAAAATGTTTCATGAGATGAAATTAGCTGATATTCTTTAAATTATGTTTTCCCATTGTGTTGAAAGAAGACAGGGCCAGCAACCTTTCTTCTTGTCTGCTTGTCCTTGGGATCCTAAAACAAGAAAAGTGACAGAGACAATGCGACAAGCCAAACTGCTCTTTTGAAAGGATGGAGCTGCAACAGCAATACAGCTGCTGGAAAGCATTGCAGGCAAATACTCAGCTCTCCCTCTGTTCTGACAAGTGTGAAGTGAGTAAGCATGAAAAACTAAACATTTGTGTGACTTCTGTGATTCACTCTTTCATGAAAATCTGCAGCCACACCAGTGATTAAATCTAAAAAACCCAACAATGGAAAGCAATGCTGTGCTTGTAAGAGACTGCTTTTCATATGCCACTATAAAAAATTCCTTCAACTGAGTGCTGTTCTCTCATGCCACATCCCATTCCACAGATCCATTTTCATTGGCCTTATTCAAAAACAGGAACAACCAACACATTCCTATCGTGCATCCCAATGAGTAATGTATGGCAGTGCTTTTTTGAAGGACATCTCTCAACTTGTTAGAACTTGATTGTGCAAAGGCACATGGTATTGCATATATTTGCTTGTTAACTGCGAAATAAAGGTCTTAATTGCTTCACTTTCATTTTTTTCTCTCACTTCCCAGGAGTCACTGCCTGTGTTTTAGCTGCTTAGCAGAGAGTTGTTATTCCAATCACATTTTATCCTACCAGGACTTTCTCCCTTTCCTCCTCAGTTTGCAAACAGTTCAATTCCTGACATCAAATTTTGCCAGGTTTTACTGATGCCTGATTGAAATTCTGTTATTTTTGCTCTGCCTGACTCACACAGCATGACCACAAAATCATGCATCGCAAATACCTGGTGTACGGGGGGAAGACAGGGGGAGGTAAGTGCAGAGGAGTTGGGCAGTGCCCAAGCCCACGGTGCATTGCTGTCTCCTGGAATCCACAACCCAGCTTTGGCCTCTCTGTCCAAAGCTTCTGACAATGTTAGCAGAAAAAAACTTTGAAGTTTTAACTCATATTCAGCTCTACTGGCAGTTTAAGCAAGAAAGCCAGGCTGCAAATTTGACGGAGTGAGGTAAGCATACGTGCTTTCTACTACTCCAATGCTAGCCTTACTAGATGCCTGGGTATGGCCTGGAAAGCCTTGATTTCTGAGTGTTTGCCAGACGTCTTGATTGCAGTACCAATAAGCTTATTAAAAGTCTGTGTATGGTCTGTTTTGGGTGGTTTCAGTGTGGCTCACGTGGGGCTGACACCGCTTTGCCGCTGGGCTCGCAGCGTTGGGCTGGCTCTCTGGCTGCTTCCAGCCCACAGCCAGAAGACAATAGCAAGAGAATGCACCCCAGTCACAGCTCTGACAGTGCCAGCCTTTGCACAGCAACGCGGGGTGAACATAGGTTAGGGACTGGTGTGTGCTGCCTAACTGCAATGGAGGAATGACCTCTGAAGATGGGGAGAGAGAGAAGATGGCTCTGAGCAGAATTATCAAGGGTCACAACCAGAAAAAAGTGCCCAGTCCAGAGCTCTCCAGACCGCCCTCTAGCAAAATTAAACAGACACACAATTATCTCTCACCTTCCTCAAGGACTTGGAGGTGCAAGCTATCCTTGCTTGTAGAAGGGCACTTTGCGCATCCAGGGTATGTCATCCTTTGCCCTCTTGCAGTTGATTACCTGTGCCAGTCCTTCCTTATAGAGTTGCCCCTTGCTGAGTGCTGGCAACTGGACTACTTATCCAGTTCATCCAGACCTAAGACTGGCCACTAGTCCCTCCTCTGAGTGAAGGACTCCAAATGCACACCTCCTGTCTCCTAATTCCATTTAGCAGGACCTGAGCAGAGCTTGGATGCAAATAAAGATACACTAAAGCTGCGCATGAAGGCAGAGAGGACCATAAGAGCCCTGAAGGAGGGCCTGGAGTTTCTGGAGAAGGTCAGCTAGCTAGCTAAGATGAGCCTTGGAGGACATGTGAGAACAAAGTGGGGTGCAGTCTTTCTAGGGAGATGAGATGTCCTGCAAGGAACTGTGTGCAGGGTATGTTCACGCCTTTATTCTTTTCTCTTCTGTTAAGAAACTAAGAAAGCCCTGTAAGTAAAAAAGTGTTTTCTCACTACTTTTCCCCACTTGAAATAATATCATCGTAGAATCATAGAATATCTAGTCTAAATCTACCCTCCCTTAGTTTAAAGCCATTAGTCCTTGCCTAATCACAACAGGCCTTGCTAAAAAGATTTTCCCCATCTTTCCTGTAGGCCCCTTTTAAGTATTGAAAGGCTGCTATAAGGTCTCCCTGCACCATTCTCCTCTCCAGGCTGAACAGCCTCAACTCTCTCAGCCTGTCCTCACAGGAGAGGTGCTCCAGCCCTCAGATCATCTTTGTGGCCCTCCTCTGGACCCGCTCCAACAGCTCCATGTCCTTCTTGTGCTGAGGGCTCCAGAGCTTGACGCAGGACTGCAGGTAAGCTCTCACCAGAGAGGAGCAGAGGGGTAGAATCACCTCCCTTGACCTGCTGGCAAAGCTTTATTTGATGCAGCCCAGGATACGGTTGGCCTTCTGGGCTGTGAGCGCACATTGGTGTCTCATGTCAAGCTTTTCATCCACCAGTACCCTTAAGCCCTTCTCCTCAGGGCTGCTCTCAATCCCTTAATCCCCCAGCCTGGATTGATACCAGCGATTGCCCTGATCCAGATGCAGGACCTCCCACCTGGCCTTGTTTAACCTCATGAGGTTCACAAAGGCCCACTTTTCAAGCTTGTCCAGGTCCCTCTGGATGGCATCCTGTCCTTCTGGCGTGTCAACTGCACCATTCAGCTTTGTGTCATCTGCAAACTTGATCTCGCTGTGTATGTCATTGCTGAAAATATTAAACAGTACTGCTCCCAGTACGGACACCTGAGGGATACTGACATCCATGCTATAATTTTGTAGACAGGTGGGAATGAAATGGCAAGACTAGTTTAAATCCAGGACTATTTACCACTTTCGAGACGTTTAGAAAAACAAGGCATAAAATAAAACAGCAAATACATATAAACTGCTATTTTGCCTCTATGGCTTCAACATTTATGCTGTATCACGTCATTCATTTGCAAACGTAATTTTGCTTTGGAAAAGTGTTTTCCAGTATGTTCCAGTAACTATAGCCACACACTTCACACTTTCTTTTCACTATGGAAATACAAATTTTTATTTTGTGTATTTGTTGAATATCCTGCTCACTGTTAGCTTACAACAACATTTTTCTGGAGGTCTGCAACATGACAGCATGGGGACAATTTATGAAATTTTGATGTTTTCATCCTGCTATACTAGCTAGCACAGTACTTCTCTTCTACTATACTTGTCAGCCATCTCTAATACAGGTAATTAGGTTCTATGAGTCTAATTTCAATTGGATGTTGTGTCCTATGCTGTGTTTTCTTATACAGTTGCGGTGAGTTACTGTGCTCTTAAATGAGGCAAGAAAGAAGAAATGCATTGTATTAAACCAACTGAGATACTTGCGAGTTACGGTAAAGGTAGCCACAAAGCAGCGTGGTGTAGACTCCTTCCTGAATAGATCTCACCTACCTGAACAACGCATTGTGAAATTTCCTGTTTTGTGTTATTTAGAGTTTTCAGATTTAAAGGTGCGGGAAAAAAGATTGTCATGAGAATAGTGGTAATAGTTTTACTGCAAATATTTGGTGAATATAATGTTGATTATAAAGTTTATGGAGCAATCAGTTTCAGGATTGTGTCACCAGATCTGAAAATGAAACTAGGGAGGATGTTGTTCACGCTCTGAGAAAACTCCAATCCATTTATTAACATTCATCTGAGTAGTCTGCTTGAAAATTCAGGACCCGGAGATGTCCTCATGAAAAACATGATAGCTTCTTTCATTTTGGTGCTGCTGATTCTGATCTGGGCTTCACCAAACTGTCAAGTACCAACTTTTCAAATTAGGATTGGTGGAGCCTTTCTTGTTCTGTCCTTCAGACAGACAGAGGCTTTACTTAACTTGCATTACCACACTGTGACTCTTCCCAACCCCTAATCCAGTGGTCCATGTGTTTTGGGCAGCTCGACATGCTTTTCTACAAACAGCTACATCTTGTATGTTGTTTCACCAGACCTCTACCTTTGCTAGTACATTTTATGATGTACTCAAAGAAATACATAGAGGACGTAACTCCTAGCTTCAGATTCTTCCTTAGGACACGATCCATTCTGCAACTGGATGTTTCAGGACAGAAAAAGATGGAGAGATCTGGATTTGCTTACCCATAATCCTGTAGTTATGAAAAGAAATATAAAATAGGATCGTTAATCAGGAAGAGCACTGCAACTTCTGAGGCTACAAATTTAACAAATTAGATAAGTGCTGAGGAATATATTTTGTTAAAATTCTGTTTGGAATAAATTTCATCAAAGCTTAAAAGTTATTTTTAAAGCACATCAAATGACATTAGCATAGGCTTTTCATCAAAAAAACCCGTCAAGTAATCTATTTTCCCTTCTCTGCATGATGAAACACACAAAGTGAATAATGGAATGAATGAGATCTTTGTGTCAATGTAAACTAGGTAAGTTTTTAACAGAAATGATGTAATTATTTAGTTTGGGTTTTTTTAATATGAAGTTAGAGAATAAAATTTTCTATTTATTTGCAGGAGAAAGGTCTTCTCCATTTCAACCTAAAGTTACAGAGTTGATGCATGAACTGGATTAATTTCTAAAGTCTGTGATCTTCCTATGGCAATAGGAAATTGTTATCAAAATGTGTCGTCTTTAGCTATAGAAATGGAGTTATTCCTTCAACAGCTGATTATTGGCAAATGTGGGAACAGTACCTGCATCCAATGGTTTCCAGACCAATGCCCTCTCTGCCGGGCCATGCAAAGGAGAACACCACTTTAAAATTTATTACATATATTATATATGCAACAAATGTATTTGTCACTGTGTCCTGTGCTGGATAGCTGCTGCTCTCACTGCCACAGATAGTCCTCACAACATGAACTTTACGTTTATACTCTTGTGTATCAGAGGAGTACAGATTTTATAACATACATTCAATAAATAGAAATAATTTTTCACTACTAGAGCTACTGATGGGTCATCTGTTCATGGAAAAATCAGTTTTAACTAAATGTAAGTGACCGTTTGTCACCCTCAAAAACAGCTACACTGCCAGGTTGGTTTGCTTTCTTGTTTGCTTCAGGGCTAGGTCAAAAGATTGTTTTACACAGCATATGTATTAGTTCACTCCCAAGGTCCAGCTTAGAACAATCCAATTAGTTCCCTTGATGAAGAAACCTCTGGTCAAAAAAAAAAATTTTTACTGACAGCTGAGTCAGTATTTTTATATTATCCCAAAATGACACATCTCAATTTACATATGACATAGCTTTATACGTATAACAAAAATGCCCAAGTGTGGCTGGTTATGAAACAACCATTTCATTATTCACCTGTTTGTCTCTTTTTGCAACATCTTCTGTTGAGGACAGAGCATGCAGCTGCTCACAGCCTCTTTTCCCAGCCCACTGCAGAGATTTTGCTAGGTTATTTGTGAGAAAATCAGCAAGCCTGCTGTGCATACTCAGGCATCCTGGGAATTCCACTAGTCAAAGTTGAAAAGTGCAAAGCTGTCAATCAATGTATATTTACCAATTTCCCTTCTTTGTCCAAGATTGATGCTGTTGGAGGAGATGACAGACAGACTTTGTGATGAGACAAAAACCCAGCATGCCTACTGCACAATTTATTCAAGAGATGTCTTTTTCTTCAAATTTTATGGCAACAAACATGCTCTGTCTCAAAGTTGCCAGAATACCTAACATACAACATAAAATAAATTTATGCATAACACAACATAAAGAATACATACGATAATTATATTTCCAGAAAATAGCTCTCACCCAATTTCCCCTTCTTTACACAAATTTTCCAAGATATGTGTGAGAGCATTTATGTTTAAACATGATATCCACCTTCCTAATGAAAATTTACATTTGAAAGACCACCTCACCCTGTTCTTACAGCACTTTTTACTGAGAGATTTGACTTACTCTTCAAGCCTGAACTTTAAGTCTTCTTGACAGAGGAAATAAGTCTTTCATTTGACTATACAGTTAGTCCTATCCCAATTCTTACTTCAGTCATTTATTTCTCTCTTTTTACTATGTCGTATTGCTATCTGCCCATTTATTATCCCATCTCCCTCACTGAATTGTGAGGGTTGCCAGTGTAACTATGAAGAGCTTCTATTTTTTCTTCCATCCATAACACAGAATGATTGCTTGTCCTGACATTCCCGTCCTTCCAATTTTTTTCAGCTACACTTACTAGAAATTAATCTCAGCTCTACCCTCTTAAAAAAAAACCAAAATATTCAGGAAGGACAGTAGCGTTTGCACCCGCTGACAACAGGTCTTCTGTGAATGGATAATGCTGTTTCATCCTCATTTTTTTTCAAAAAACTTAAAGGGAAAAAACCTGTATTTTAGCATCATAGAACACTTTGGATTGGAAGAGACATTGAAGATCATTTAGTTCCAACCACCCTGCCATGGGCAGGGACACCTTTCAATAGACCAGGTTGCCCAAAGCCCCATCCAACCTGGCCTTGAACACTTCCAGGAAGCGGGCAGTCACAGCTTGTCTGGGCAACCTGTTCCAGTGTCTCATAACCCTCATGGGTAAAGAATTTCTTTCTAATCTAAGTCTGCCCTCTTTCAGCTTGAACTCATTACCCCTTGTCTTATCCCTACATGCCCTTGTAAAAAGTCCCTCTCCAGCTCTCTTACAGGCCCCCTTCAGGTACCGGAAGGCTGCTATCAGGTCTCCCCGCAGCCTTCTCTACTCCACACTGAACAGCCCCAACTCTCTCAGCCTGTCCTCATAGCAGAGGTTTTCCATTCCTCTCATAATTTTTGCCGCTCTCCTCTGGATCTGCTCCAACAGCTCCATGTCTTTCCTGTGTTGAGCTCTCCAGGGCTGGACGCAGGACGCCAGGTGGGGTCTCACAGAGTAGAGCAGAGAGGTAGAATCACCTCCCTTGACCTGCTGGCCACTCTTCTTTTGATGCAGCCCATGATATGGTTGGCCTTCTGAGCTGTGAGCACACACTGCTGGGTCATGCTGAGCTGTTCATCCACCAGCACTCCCAAGTCCTTCTCCTCAGACTGCTCTCAATCCATTCTCCACCCAGCCTGTATTTGTGCTTGGGATTGCCCCAACCCATGTGCAAGACCTTGCATTTGGCCTTGTTGAACTTCATGAGGTCGCACAAGCCCACCTCTGAAGCCTGTCAAGGTCCTTCTGGATAGCATCCTTTCGCTCCAGTGTGTCAACCACACCACACAGCTTGGTGTCCCTGGAAGATTTTCTGAGGGTGCACTCAATCACACTCTTCATGTTGCTGACAAAGATGTTAAACAGCACCAGTCCCAGTACTGATCCCCGAGGAACACCACTTGTCACTGGTCTCCACTTGGATTTCAAGCCATTGACAGTAACACTTTGAGTGTGACCATCCAACCAATTCAACCTATCAAATCCATGTCTCTCCAATTTAGAGATAAGGATGTCGTGTGGGACAGAGTCAAGTGCTTTGCTTAAGTCCAGGTAGATGACTTCAGTTGCTTTGCCATCTATTCCTATCCTTGATGATTATTTACCACATTTATCACATTTTAAGTTGTGTTTCAGCTTTTAGCATTTCTTTGAGTAACAGAGACTTTCATTACAAGTTAGATGTTCTTAAAATTTAAAACTGTTACATTTAATCAGCTTTCAGCTTTGAAGAGATAAGTTTTACTGCACAAAACCCTATCTTCCTTTATTTAAAAGGCAAAAAATCTGGGGCATCCACCTTTCAAATGCAAAATGACTTTGAAAAGGTAGCTTGGTCACAGAAGCCACTTTTCAGTTATAGTTGCATACCTTTTCATGTAGAAAATGTACTTAGAATTGTCTTTATCAGGGCAAAACACCTTTCCTACTTCATGTAATTCCCTGGAAAAATTTCGGTTGAAACGGAAGAAAAAAACAGGAAGATGATTTTAACCTGTGCTTTTCATCAGAATGACACTTTAACCTGTAGTAATATGTTGTCTGCTATAGGCTGTTGATATAACATGCTGTAGTTCTACTTCGATGAAAAGGGACCAAAGGAGAGGAATTAACAAAATGAACAAAGGATTAAAGAAGTTTAGCCTCTTTGCTTCATTACTTTTCTGAGCCTTTTAATGCTGAAATCTGTTCTTTCTGAAGGTCTGAATAGGACAGGACTGGGCATCTTATTTCATACCTTCTGTAAAATTTTCATTTGGAAATGACTGCTACAACTGCTGTGTTAAATAGACTGACTGACAAATGGTTGCTTCAGGAATTCTTATACTTTAAGTTTTCATAGCACTTAAAGCAATTAGTATCTGATGCTAATAGAATCTTTTAGACATTCTAGTATTAGTTATAATCATTTTTTTTAGATTATAGTATATTTACAGTAATTCAGTTAATGGTTTTCTCAGACTTTTCAGGCTTGTTTGTTCATCAGTTACTGCATGTGGTTTCAAACGAATGGTCTTTTTCCACGTTGTTTGTTACTTTACAAACCTTTGCCTAACTGAAGAAGCCGAGGCAGCTGAACTTGTTTAGTGTAGCAGTGAAGGCTGAGGAAGTTCTCATAGCAGGCAGCAACTACCCAAAGGGTAGCTACAAAGATGACAGATCCAAAGTCTTCTTAGTAGTGGCAATCAATATGACAAGAAGGCCAGAGGAGACATTGAACCTTGAGATGTTCAGGTTGGAAATCCGGAGATGGAAAAAAATCATCAGTGAAAAAATGCAATGCTGAAAAATGTTATTCCATCCCTGCAGGTTTTCAAAACTCAGACCACAGCTGAATGAATGTAGTGTTAGTGACAGTCTACTGCATGTCATCTAGAAGTCACTTTACAGCAACGTTTCCATGATCTAAGGGTTCTGTATAATTTTTGCCATATCAAGCAGCCAAAAGGATCTCTGCATTACCATCAACATTGGCAGATGCTGAGAAACATCACCGCCATATCCCTCTGCCATACTAGCTCGAATGAAGATTTTACAAATTGAACATGAAACCCCACAGAGGTGAAATGTGGCAGATGTTCCTTTTATACTGATTTTTGCAGGTACAATACTTGCCTTGTCCCTGTGAACCACACAGTCTTTCAAAGTTGTATCTGTTTTGAAAATGACTGTCTCTCCCAAAATTCTACCCCATCTACCACAAAATCAAAACCTGGTCAATTTATTCATGCTGACTAACACCAGAGGTCTTCAGTAGACCTAATTCTCCTGACAAACTTCCTAACCACTTTTAAAGTACATTTTGGCTGCTTATCTAAGGGGATGGATCTTCAAACTATCATTAACAAACTAACTTACGTTTATGTATTTAAATCTAAGTAAGTCAAGACGAGGAGGAAATTCAAGGGTGATGCAAAATTTATTGTGCCTTTTTTTGCTGTCCTTTTTTTAATAAATCCTGTGCTAGTCAGTAAAGAGTGCCCTAAGTGAAGTAAAAACACAGAATGATGGCACTAAAGAGCCGTATTCTACAAAGTATAGTCAAATATCTGCAGATATTCTCAGCTTAGCTGAAAACTCCTGTCTTAGAAATGACTGAATTCAAATGGATTTTCCACAGCTCATCTTAGAGCTGACAGCTGTGTGTGAACCTCCTCTTAGATGGTGCTGTTGTCCTTTTTATAGCTCTATTTTCTCAAGGCTGAAATGTGTCAAGCGCCAAGGCCTGGTGGGCTTTTTGTTCAGTTCTTATGTTATAAATCTATAAATCCAACTCAATCTAAAGCCTGAGAGGAGGGAACTGGATTTTGAAAGCTTTAAATTCAAATACTATAAGCTCCTCTGAGTACCAGTTTGTGAGAACAAGTTGTCTGATGTTTACTGAAATCTGGTATCTATTCTAACAAAGTAAATTAGACATTGTACAGTGTAGGATTTATTTGAAAAAACATTTTGACAAAATGCATTGTCCATGATAAAGATAAGAAAAGACTATTTACAGCAATACAGCTTGAGAGCCTGAAACATAACTGGAGGATATAAAGCTCAGACAAATAAGCACCGGCAAAGTATTCAAAAATAACTTTTAAAGAATTGGTTCACAGAGATTACAAATACTGGGGGAAAAAAAAAAGAACAAAACCTGAATACTCAAAAGAAAACAATATCCAGTACCTTTTAAAAGAGGTGATGTAAAATTATGGTCAATTATTTCAAAAGAAGCATACATTGAAGACAGAATGTAAGAATGAACCTGAACCATTCTTGTACTAAGCAATGAAATTGTCCATTTTGTGTTAAAAATAGTTTTGTCTAGAGATAAAAACATGTAGTACAAGAAAAAAAAATATTTCTCAAGCATGATAATGTTCTTTGGAAATAAATCTCAGAGGTGCAAAATTCCTTTTGAATATTCCTTTCAGTCTTCTCCAGCTAGGTCCTTGACTGACATTTCATTTTATTTCATTGCTTTTGTCAAAGACGGTACAAGAACAATTAAATATTTTTGCAGTAAACATATTTGAAATTGCCCTGGAGAATACACCTGTGAACAGTCCGACCAAACTGCAGTATTTTATTCTGAAGCTGCAGGGTGAAAATATTTATCCTGCAATCATCTCTTAATTCATTATTTTTGATTGACTACCTCTTGTCTTCCCACCTCCTCTCTCTCTACCTCCTCACACATCCACATTACTGAAGTGGTATTGAATTTGTAGCTACCTCAGGAGAACAGGGAACAAGTGTCTTTAAGCAACATTCACAGTTTTATGATTCTGAGTGAGTCCAAGCGCTGGCGATGCTATGGGAGTAATTCACACCTCCAGTTTGGCGAAATCATCTCTCTCAGTTGTCACTAACAAAATCCCTGCAAAGTTGAGAAAGATACAGCCTCGTTCTCAGGTGCAGATTTAAATAATCAGATTTAAAGAACAGATAAATGCTTGTCTTTAGCAGACCACCTGTAACTGCTCTGCTAGCATCCTCTTACGCTGCTCTTATGAACTGGAAGTTATGAAAAGACGTAGTAGCTGATAAAATTATAAATTATTAGAATACTATTTCAGAAAGCTAAGTCATAGTCAAAAAGGTGATGGTATCAGAGAGTTTTGAATCTAGCCACACACATTGTAACAGGTGTATTCAAATTCACATGTTCATAACTGAGCAAAAAAAAACAAGAGAAGATTTTTACTGATATGCAGCAAATAAAGCTCTATACTAGTTTATACATCACTAGTAGATTTGTTAAATATGTGCCTGATCCAATTTCTATTCAAATCAAATAGGAATTCAAATTAGGTCCCTACATCTCACTTAACAATTTTTTCAATTAACGTTGCCAATATGCAAACCAGAAAGAACTAAACTTTACTTTTATGTTCTCATGTGACTCCAAGGGCTGCAGTTACATTCTCTTTTTGAAGAAGAAATTTCATCCTGGAGATATTTCCACACAGTTATTTCAATAGGTCATTCACCACAAAAAAAACCCCAAACAGTTTCAACATATCATAAAATCCTGTTCGGGTCCTTTCTCAACTGTCCAGTTCTCAGTTTAGTGTCTGATCCAAATATAAAACTTTGTTATTAGCGTAAGTACTTCAGAGCTCTTTGTTGCAAAATAACTTTGTTTTTAACAGTAGGCACCTCAAAACAATGGTTAGGCTGTTGTGTTGCTCAGCAAGCATCTAAAGCCCTTTCGCCATGTCTTTGAAAGACAAATATATTTTTATGGCAGGGTACTGTGGCCTGTGCAGTTGTGTAAAGGTGGCTTTGCACTCTCCTCTTTTGTTTCCTTAAAATTTTCTGACATGGGCACAGATATTCTGGAATATATTATGGAAAAAGCAGACCCAAAACCTCCCAAAATGCAAGATTGTCAAGGGAACAGCCAAATACACATTAGAGTAGGTTTCATAGGTGTCAGGAAACTCCTCTTGCCATAAAATTTAGAGCAGAACTTCCTATGTAGAATAGGTGATTTTACGTAATAAAGGAGATTATGCTCTATCAGTGTAGATGGGGGATAGAATTCTCTTAAAATATAGAGAGCATAAAATTTTTTTTCAATAGAAACAATTAAATGGCTGTACTTGTATTTCACAAATAAATGGAGGCTCAGAAGAGGTGAAACTACTTTTGTTCAGATAATGAATTATGTCAGGGTGATGGTATTTAGCAGTGAGGAAAAAAAGCATGATATTTTATGGCGTCTTAAAGGTTTGAACGTCTTCTGGTAGGGAAGATCCTTCCACAGGTTCCTTTTCACATCCTGTATTTAATAAATGTGTAACTATCAGAACTGTCTTCTCTTGACAGCTTGAGGAACACACCCTGTGGTCAAGGTGGCTAGCAATTTAAAAAAATATCTTCACCTTTGGACCTTAATCTCTATAAATATATAAGTAATTATATAACCACAATTAAACTCATTATCTGAAGGTAGTATCTTACGAGAAATTTCTATGCTAAAACTACTCCTTCAGAATATTGCATTATAGACAGTCTTCAAGGCATTTGGAAGGCATCTCTGGCATCAACGATGCCATTTTGTAGTCTCCAATGACAAATGTGTATGATGAGCACTGACTCAGAAAATATGAACTCAAAGTATTTTTCAGAACAGAATAGACCAGAAACACATTATTATAATGTCAAGAATTATGTTTATTATATTTATATGTATATGAAAACTATATGTGTTTAGAGATAAACTTTTATTACACATAAAGGAAGCAAAAATTGAAATTATACTCAACAGACGCTGTTCCTGAACATGTAGTTCAAAGTGCTGTGAAGGCTTCTGGTTTACATCTCCCAGACTGACACCCCAAACTGCTGGAAACCTTTGACCTTTAAACATCATCTGTGGTGGTTTTCTTACTGGAAAAAAAAAAAAAAGCAGTTAATTTGAGTTTTGTGAGACTGAATGAATTAAAGTTTGTGAAGCACTCTGACACCCTAGAGGAAATGAATAATTCTACCTTACAGCAGTGTTTGAATAATATGAGGCAAATAAGGCCATGGGGTATACAGCAAATGGTGAAGAGCCAAATATAATATACAACTGCTCACTGTTGGAGTACTGTCTATTATTTGTGCTTAATGAAGCAGGGGTCCTATGTAATTACAGTGTCTTAGTATATTCAGCAAAAGAGGGCTGAATTAAGGTTTCCCAGGCAATCTGGATTCTGGTATTTCCTATCTTTTGAGTACTTGACTGTGCAACCTTAATAATGTTCTTTTGTGTGTAAGATTATTTGTGCTTTAAAGAAATCAGTCGTTACCGTATCTAGGCAACACTGCATGAAGTACAAACAGCAAATCCTTCATTACACAGGAACTTGCTTGCTTTCATCTTTTCCTCAAGAGGAAGCAATCCACAGCACAACGTATCCCACAGCATGCTCCCAGGAGCAACTCTGTCATTAGTTAGGCACCTGGAGAAAGTGGTCTGGTTTCGAATGCTCCTTCAGATTTGAAGACAAGCTCGACTCTGGCAGCAGTGTGCTCCTCAGGGAGAAACCCTTCACTGAAAATACTCTGCATTCACCCCATCAGAGCTGAAGCTTTTGTGAACTCCAGTGTCACCATACAGTGCAATAGCTGCAGGAGGAAACCAATGTAAGAGAGCAAGATGGAGAAGCTGAACAGGAAGGCTATACAGGCAAACAGGCATTTTAGGGTATTGCGTTGAATCCAATGTTGCATAGCCACTTTGCAGCAAATCATCACACAGCCTATTTTCTTTCATCCTTGGTGGCAGCTGAGTCACTGTACAGCAATAAGAAGCTGTAGCTTCTTCAGAGCTTTCAGATTTCACTGGAGTAAATTATAATCCATTTCTGTGGTATTTAATGGCATGACTTGCTTCAGTTGAGATCTCTAGAAAGAATTTGACTGATACAACCCAGGTGAGGAAGGACTTCCGAAGAAAAGAAGTACAAAGCATCCTACACTTTAGGAAGAAGCCCTTTAGTCCACAGTACACCCCAAACCGTGTCTTTAGAAATGTTATCAGAATAGACAGTGAGAAAGATACCTGCCCAGGCAGACCTGCTGGGTCTGTCTCTGAGAAAGGATGCGTGCAGGAGGGCTTCGCCGTTATGCAGCCACAGCTGGGCTGTGTGACCAGAGAGTGCCCCTCTGGCTGATGGTGGCTGAAAGGAGGGAAAGTTAACATCCTTCTGCTTTCAGTAGACCTGTGCGTGAGCCACACGTGTGCACCAGACAGACCCTGGTCAGACAGGAAAACAACACTCTTGCCCAGATAATCCTACAGGCTGATTACAACCTGTAACAGAGGAACATCACTCCAAGAGCTGTTTTCTTTTTCCATGATGACTTTAGGCAGAGAACAGTACAGAAGTCCAGCTTACTGCATTCATTTTTATTTGACTTCTTCCAGAAGAGGCACTGTGCCATGTAGATCTCCTTGTTACTTACTGTTCCAGCTCCACCAGTATCTGAAGATTACAAAGTCCTTTATCCTCTCTTTCCAAAATAGTGTTTTCTCCCTGAATGAAATGATTACCCACCTCCAACACTATCTTTCTGTTATCAGTCTCCAATATAACTCTTCCAGGATGCATAGAACTGGGGTTTTGAGAAAGGTATTTTAGACATGCAAACCATTATCCTTATATATTTTGGTTTTTGCTCTTCAACTTCTGTGAAAAATAGGGAAAATTTCTGTTTCTGCAGGATGTGGCAGTTAGTCACTCCCTATGTCTAATAACCAAGGCTATTTGGAAGGACTATCTGCAACATGAGAATGAATTTTTTATCCTGCTGTTTCCCAGTTCACAGTGAACGATCAAAAATAACCAAAGGCGTCAATAAAATTTTCCTTTTTTACTGTTTTGTTTTTACATTTGGGATACCAGAATTGCAGTATAAGAATCAGTATTATTTCATCTTCCTCCTCCCTTGCTCCCATCTCTTTGAGGGATGAAAGCTGCAACATGGTATCTCAGGTGAATTGTATGGTGATCTGCCTGTAACTCTTTATCAAAGAGAGATTGATACTTCTAGTGGAAAGCAAACAGAAAGATATGAGTTTTTTCCCTTATTAAAGATTGGAGGAGCAATGAAACTGTCCTTTAAACATAAGAAGCATTACAACTTAAGACCAGTTTCTTTTCTTGTGCTATAGTTTAACTTTTTTGCTCCAAGTGGTAAATGCTTAAACAGAAATGCAAGAAATAGAAGCTATACTTTGTTGTTTGCTTGGATTCCTCCAGAAAAAATAAACCAAAACAAAGCAGTCCTACCATTGCTGAAACACTTCATTCTCCTATTAGCAATTTATTAAATCTTACTCCTAGTAAGGCAAAAGGTTCAAACTAGAGCCCACTAAAACCATGTGGGTCAAGGGAAATGCTCCTGCAGACTTCAATGGGAAGCCACGATTCAGAATATTCATTGCCAATGTAGATTGAAGATGAAGCTGAAATTATGTTGATGATGAAGGGAAGGAGAGTGCTGCATGATAACATAACCTCCCATACCTACGTAACGGGAAGTTCCCCATATCAGGTAGTGCTAATGAGTAGGCAGAGCAATGCCTTCTCTCTTCTCTTTCTGCCCTCTATGTCAAATTGTGCTGGATGTTCACCAGCAAGCCAGCTGAGCTACGGCTGGAACAATTCCACAGATGTCTTGTCATGCATTTTCAGGAAGACATTAACTTTATACACCTTGACTGAAATTCTTAGATGGTACCACAAAATGCAGGGAGAAGAAAGATGCCATATATTCTTGTAAAAAACGTTACTCAAAAATGTCTGTCCATCTGATCCAACAGGATTTCCCAACAATGATAAGGTTGGCTACTGCATAGATGTCTTCTGAGAAAACTCACGTAAGTAGCCTGTACAGGATGACTGCGAAATAATTGTTTACTGTTTCTTGTAATACTATGCAATACAATACAATGCATGTAAGAGTTACTCATCTAAGTGAAAGACAGCTGTCCTTGGCTTTCCTTTTGTTCAGTGGGAGCTCCTACAGAACAGTCCATTTCACCTGTCCTAAACACTTACACCAGGATAACCTGTACAGCCCTTGGGGAGTGTAACTTTTCTTCAATCAACTGTATAAAAGACAACTTATGGGGGTTGTCTTAGGGGTATAAAAGAGGTCCATTCTTGGTTTCCTTATGAATAATGCACGAAATCTGAGGTTATCATGGTCCTAATAAGAGTCAATGTGATTTACCTTAGGTGTTGTGCCCACCACATCAGGACTAATCCATATGTAACTTGAAAATAACGACAGAGCATTAACCTTTGTTGAGCATTCAGGTGGCTACAACTCTGGCTGAATAAAAATGTTCTGTTCCAAGGTGAAATCTCATGCTTGTGCAAACTAAGATGACAACATCATTTACACCATTAAATACGAAATATTTATTCCCATTTTGCTGGCACTAAAGTATAAATTAATTAAAAAAACCCCAAATCTACAAAGGAATCTCTGTTTTTCTTGGATTCTACTATTTACCATCTCTGTCTTAACAGTACTAAAAAATCTGCATTACGATTATACTACTGATCTAGGTACTGAATAAATTTGAGAAAACAGATTCACTCATCTGCAAAAGCATAACTGTAGGGGAGAATAATAACAACTGCTTTTTTCCTCATAGCCTCAACACAAGAATATATATATTTTTTTTAATTTATTTAGACAGATGTGAAGGATTGCATATAAGAAATGTTGCAAAGTCAGTGCCCTGGTCCTTTTAAGTAACATTTTGGGAAGTCCTGAGCACTTTCAAGTTTTATATTCCATAGTTGACTTTTTGATATAATTTTTTGTTCTCATCACATCAAGGCAAATCCTGGTAGGTGGCAGGTCTCTCACATTTTCCCCCTATCTCACTGGAAACAGAAAGTGAAGGGGAGAAAACATGGCTTTGAGAGGTTAGTTTTTCAAGTTTTCTCCTTTTTTTTTTTTGTCACAAAACTGCAGGCTTGCATTTGAGCTTCGTTATAGGATTTACTAGCCTGCTGGTGAAACTCTTGGAGATTTCATGGTATAGAAGTTGAAAAGAAAATGAGCAATGCGCAAACAAGAACCTCCAGCTAATGTAGGAGAGTTCTGCAGAAACCTTCACAGCTTCCATATCCTCAGCCTAGATTTGGCACAAGCATGAAACTATGTATAGCAAGCAGCTCCCACTCCTTCTTTGTTTGTTTCTTGAAACAAAGAGGATCAGAAGAAGAATAGTGAAAGACAGCCATGTACCTGAGGCTGATGCAATACAGACTGACCATAACAAAAATCTCAGAAATTATAAATATCCCATTGCATTAGTGGCAATTGTACATTCAAATAATATCATAAGTGTATCATAATCTCTTGGTTTTCTAATAGCTTTGAAATTAATTTTAATGGGTATCTTAAAAAAATCTTAAATATTAAAAATTAACTGCTGAATTAGTTGGATGTTATTGACTTGATGACAGCAAAATATTTCAATCTTTACTCAAGGGATGAAGGTTTGGTTTGATTTAAGCTGTATAAACAAGATGTTTATCATGGATCTTCTAACTGCCACATTGTTCTGTTTGCAAAATTGCCTAATTCTCACTTTGCTGTTGAAAAAGTATTGTAAGCAATGGTTAAAACACTACAATGTGCATAGCACAAGAGCCAAAAAAGCTTGTATAACAGTACTGCTCCATTTGGTTTGTGGTTTTGGTTATAAATGTATAAAATGTTATTAGCAGATGGAAAAGGGTTAACCAGCTTTTAAAAATGTTGATTAATAGTCAAAAGCACCATAGATACAGCTGTATCTTCAAAACAAGTATTTAATGCAGTTTTATTCCTCAGAGTTTCTGGGTGAACAGCCATTGTGGCCTATTAGGTTTTCATCACTGGATAAATTCCATGTGTATCAGTCTAGTACAGCAAACTTCCAAATCTACCTAAAACTAAGCTCAAGGCTGCCTGATGCAGAATATGTTAGTCTAGTCAAAGAACAAAAGGCAATCAGAAGAGCACGCTAATCTTTAACAAAGCAAGGCACTTCAAAAAGAATGAAACCAACTTCAGTTGTGTTAGCCATATAATTATCCTTCAATGATGACTAGATGTTTTACTGGGTCAGACCTAACTGCTATAGTATCATACAGATATTACTGAGATTAGGTACCCAAATACTTCTTTTTTTCAACTGAAACACCAAAATGCATAACTTGTCAGCTTTCATTTTGGCAATTTGCTCCAAATTTGCCAACTGTGATAACGGATAAGGGGGATGTTGTCATGGTGGTTTTGATTTTTTTTTTTTCCTTTTAAGCTTGCCATCTTTAATACTGCAGGAAGTAGTTTTTTAATGCTTGGCACTTTGTCAAAAAGGTAAATGGCATTTTCCTGAGAAATGCCAAAAAACCCTATAGGCTCTAGCTGTGTACACAGCCAAGACGTTTCTTTCCAAGAGCCCTTAAGTATGATCACTAGGTATGAGAAAATTCATTTGGAAAAGTACCGATCTTACAGAAATATTTTTTCCATGTTGTAACACGAATTTGAAGATTCTTTACCTAAGTATTGAGTTATGCGTGAGTACGCTGTGAGACAGCCGCCCTCAAGGCATAAGTAGAGCTGAAGGTGCAGAGTGAACTCCCCAGAGCAGTCGTGATTTACTGCTGGCCACACCTACAGCATTTATATAATGTCAGCACAGCGCATCTTGGTGTGGGAGATTAAAAAAGCAGCCAAGCAATATTTCCTTTAAGAGCTCTTCTTTTCCAGGGTTTATGTCTGCTGTCTGTTTTCACGGAGTTTGAAGGCTCTTTTTTTCTTCAAATCAGAATCATCATGCTAACGACATTTACAAACCAGCTGCTGTGTACAACTCCTCCAGAGGAATTTTGTGGAAGGATTCCAAGTCCTTCTTTCTTTACATGTTTATATATACAAAAGAAGTTATGGTTTTTCTGGACAAGGTAGAGTTGGAACTGCTTGCATAAAGATGCCTTGTATTGTCTGCAGGGAAAACCTGGGTGGGTACCTGGGCCTCACTGCTCCATTTGACTCCTCTTTCTTAGACAATAGTGATGATGCAGCTTTCAGGAGGGAATGTGGTCTTGGTGTGAGATCCCACTAATGTCAAAAGGGGACATGGCATAAAGAAGATACATTGTCTTCTAAGTCTGCAGACAAAAAGTCCTAGTAGAGCTGCTTGGGGCATGGTCTGTTCTGTGGGAGGAGTAACAGACTGATAAGAGATCAGCTGGAAGAACAATGTCAATTCAGACAACCTTTTAAACAATTTCTAGAGGGTAGCAGCTTCTTATCACTAATAGCCTAACAGATGAAATGGTGAAAGGAATCAATACTTTCTGCTGTATTTCTCATAAAAATAATGCCTGGTCTTCAATGGACACCTCCAAAGTATTGTCTGCCAGTGTCTGAATGTGCTAGAACTTATAAAACAAAAAAAGTAGCATGAAAACTGTGATAGCTGAGAAGCTGAGCATGTTCATTCCTCTGTCAGAAATAAGTGCTGTGTTTTAAAGTGAGGATCTGTACAAACATGTTCACAACAAGTAGAGTCACACCCTGTTGCACTGGGGTTTACAGCATGAATCAGAGCCAGAAACACATTTGAAAGTTTGGCCTGTTTTTTTTTGCAGAGTGCAGATAGTCCAAAGTAGTTGAAAAGATTATGTGCAAACTTTACTTGGGAACAACACAGGGAGAACACTTCATTTTTTCTGTAATATTCAGCTTATCAGGAAACATTACCTTTGGGATGGTACTCTTCCAATTAATAAATACCAAGACAAACTTTGCAATGCTGTGAAGTGCCTACTAAGCACTCTATTGAAAGAAGAGTATCAGCAGATGACCGACCATCTACAGCAGAGAACGGAGAAATGAGCTAAAAGGTAAAACATTAAACATAAAAAATGACTAAGACAAAATTAATTATGAAGCACCCAGAATCCTATTTTAGCCACTCTAGAGTTAGCCTGTAAGCACTCCACTTAGATATCAGCTGGAATGCTTCTGGTGAAAATTAAGCTTGTGTTGTTGCTCACATTTAGATATTTTGAGAAATAGGTATAAAGCAAAATTACTTTTTAATTTCATTCACTGTCTGGCACTGGAACAGGTTGCCCAGAGAATCTGTAGCTGCCCCCTCCCTGGCAGTGTTCAAGGCCAGGCTGGATGGGGCTTTGAGCAACCTGGTCTAGTGGAAGCTGTCTTTGCCCATGGCAGGGGGGTTGGGACTAAGTGATGTTTAAGTTCCCTTCCAACCCAAACCATTCTATGATTCTTTGATTTATATATTTATATTTATATCCTGAGTTTATCAATTTGTTGAACAGCTGTTCATAAACGACTCTTCAGGTGAAAATATGGGTTCAATTCCTGACTGTCCTCATCCTCTTGGTTTCAAGAGAAAGAAATTAAATATTGCCAATAAACTTCACCAGGAGTGCTCTTCAGCAGGAAATAAATATACCGTTAAATGCCTTTGCAGATGAGAAAATCATAATACAGAGAGGTGACATGATTTGCTCAAGGGACACAAAAGACCAAACGCAGAAAGGGGAATGGTTCCTGGTCTGCTGGTTCAGGTGAGTTTGCCTGATTCATGGTCATGTGTACAGCTTGGAACATTACCACAGAGGAGGACTCCTTTAACTTACACATGAAGGACAAATTATGAAATTCAGCAAGGACACACAAAGGCAAAAAACCCCTGTCAGTGACAGGCTGGAGCCTGGCTGCCTGGAGGGCAGCTCTGCTGAAGAAGCCTGGGAAGTTCTGGTGGACAGTGAGCTGAGCCTGAGCCAGCAGTGAGCCGTGGCAACAGGGATGGCCAACAGCATCTGGGGCTGTGTTAACAGAAACACGGCCAGTGGATGAAGGGAAAGGTGTATTCCCCTTTATTCAGCACTCCTTAGACCACATCTACAACTTGGCATCCAGTACTGTGCATATCCCCTAGCCACCGTAAAAGATGAAGTGATAAACGAGTGATTTCAGGAGAGTCCACCAAGATGGTTAGGGCTGCAGGCTGAGGGAGCTGGGCTTGTTCAGCCTTGAGAAGACAGAGCTCCAAGGTAGACTAACAGTAGCCCCAGTGTCTATGGGGAAGTTATCGAGGAGACAGAGTCAGGCTCTTCACAGTGGTGTGTCACAGGAGGATGAGAGCAAATTAGAAGCTGAAACAGGAGGTCCAGAGTAGATACAAGGAGAAAATTTGTCACTGTGAGGATACCTGTCGGTAGAGCAGGTTGCCCAGAGAAATTGTGGAGTCTCCTTTCTTGGAGGTTTTCAGACCCATCTGGGTAAAGCCCTGAGCAACCTGATCTGACCCTACAGCTGACCCTGGTTTGACCTTGGCCTGAATAGAGACCTCCTGAGGCCCTTTCACACCTGAATCATCCTGTGATCCTATGACACTGACTGTGACTATTTATACCTTACGTGAACATTTTGTGCTGGCAATAACACTAGAATTCAACTCACTCATAGAATGCAACATCCATGTTTTGTACAGTATTCCTGAACAGGTATTCACACTTTGAGATTAATTGAAGTGAAAATATAAGCTTAAAAATATTAATTATTATCTGTAAATATTGTTCAAGAAAATGAATTTTTTCCAATAGTTAGCATTAGCAAAATGCACAATTAACATTAACTTAATGTTCTTAATAAACAATAACTTAAATCATTCCATTAGTAACATTTTAGGAGTACCCTTCTCACATCTCTTGGTACAGCTGTTGGGTCTCTGCTTTAGAAAAACAACACTCATTGCTGAAACCAGAATAAAAAACAAGCTTTCTGACTGTGTCAGTAGAGTTCAGTAACATCCAGTTACAAAATACACCAGGGATTGCTCCACATAATTGTGGGTGCCGTATTGGTAACACACATTTCTATAAATGCTCAACTATGTTGGCATTGTTTGTGAGGACACACCATTTCTAATAATTTTGTTGTTGTCTTTTTTTTTAATTGAAGCAACACATACAACACATAAAAAGGGATGGCAAAATCCTCATGGATAGTGTGAACTGATGCTTCAAGGATAACACAGAATTTTTTTGACAGAAACGAGCTTCGCTCTCAGGCAGTCCAAAGCTTCTTCTAACTAACACTGAGGTCCTTTATCAGAGAGAATCCCTCCAGAAGCCTGTAGCTGGCAGAAAAGAGCTTGAATTTGTGCATTTCTGTTAGTACTAATTTCATATTGTTCAGGCTTCTAGTTCCAAAAACCCACCATTGCAGTCCTCTTCAAAGATACAGCCCATGATGCCACACGTAAGCAAAGGTGAACTCTACTGGTTCAAATCTGCTACATGATGAATCAGAGACAGCTGATCCACAAACCATGTACTTCCAGCTTTTTTGTGGCTGTGGTTGGTTGACCCCAGCTGGATGCAAGGACAGCTTTAAAACTAACCTGGTTTCAAAATCCCTTAATTCGTTAGAGGGAATTGCACACTCGGGGAACCTAAAAATGAAAAGGCCAAGCCTTAAAATTATTATTTCAAGTGATTTACCTCAGAATCAACCTGACATTCGCACAACAATTTGTTCTTCTTTTTCAGTCCCCTTCCCACCAATGCCAATGTCATTTCAAGCCTAAATTTATGGAAATAAATATGTAAATTAGTACTTTTTCTTGAAATATGGCTAAATTTAACTCATTTCCTTATGTGTAGACTAGCATAATTACAAATTAATTTAGACATGAACACAGCTTTATGATTAAGAAGATTCTCTGAACTTCAAACCAAGGACATGGCACATTGTGTGTGTAGTACGTAAAGGCAAACGTACTGCCCCTGTCACCCTACGCTGGGACTCTCTGAAGCTGCTCCCTAATTGCGGAAGCACTGGAAGAAACGCAGTCCACAGTTTCTATATCCCAGAAGATGCAGACTAACAGCCAGCAGCCACAGTTCATAGATGAACCCCATGACAACAAGTCTCCATACTGTCCCGGATAGCGGTGACTGGCAGAGTGCCATAGGATACATCTTCTCTGTAGACAGATCTCGCTCATGTTCCTGGATCCAGAGGGCCAAATGCTGCATCTGAAAGGTAAAACACCATGGGTTTTTATCTACTTCCCACCCCAACCACTGACAAGCACAGGATGATCTAATGTAGAGATTTCTCCCGAGCAGTAAAAGAGAAGAAAAATAACAAAGGATCTTTGAATAAAGCTGTGTGACACAGTGTGTCAGATGCACAAGAGTATTTTTGTGTTTGCTCCAAGAAAGACCTGCCTCACATATGATACCCTTATTGGCTCTGGTTGTCAAAGGGTACATGCTTACCTTAAGTTGCTGTCCTTTCTGTTTTTTCTATATCTTGTCATCCCTCTTCTCTGTGACTCTTTCAAACTTAGAGCATGGTGTTTATCCAGGGAGTGATGGGGTGCTGATATAAAGACGTGTGATAATCAAAACCCTGCTGGGTTCCTTTTTGGTGTGACGACTTAGCGCTCTACCTCTGCCTGCCTTCCTGCCAGCACTGCCTGGACACAGCAGTGTTGACGGGAATTTTGGGATGTACCAGGAGTCCTGGTAGTCTAATCGCACACACTTGTGGGAAACCATGTAATTAGAGACAGAACAGCACTGTCTCATGACCCTGAAGGATCAGCGCATCCTGTGTTCTCATGAGATAAGCTGTTTTCACACATCCAACTGCAAAAGATCCTGGAAGACAGCAACCGTGAACTGGCATTCGCAAAGGCACGAATCCAAAGCTGATTGGCTCTAGTTAACTATTGGATTAGTATATAAGGTACTCACTTGAGCAATAAAATGATTCTGATCGAGCACAAGATTGGGGTCCATGAAGTCATTCACCACACACACTGAACTTTGCATTTGGCAGTAAAACCAGCTGCAACTGTGTTGCTTAACATTTTCCTCCTGGTAACAAAATATTCTCCAATTACAGATAAAATATACCCTATGTAAGTGTTGGTTAATTAATAAGGGATATTTTAGGTGTCTATACTCCAAACCACCAAAATACAATAGTGTTAAAAGGCCAAATCTATCCTAAGATGTGTGGCCATGTGTCTTTACACAAGGTTTTTTAAACACCTGATGCAGCTTTCTGTGTATCAGAGTACACGTGGAAGGGAATGGTGCAATTTTGATCTGTGAGAGGCAAGCCCTATATAGTAGGGAACAGGGTACGCATTTGTAGATACTGAAACCCTTTAAGTGAGAACAGCAAGAAAGTTTCATTTTTACTGTTCTTGGGGATATTTCCATGGCAGCTAAAGATCAGAAGGAGCATTGATAACTCAGAGCTTTTTATTTGTGTTCACTGAGGTAACCTTGGGAGGGATGGCAAAGTATCCATGGACATAAGCCTCTGTGCAGAGGGATTCTCAGAAGACATTGCCAACCATTGTAAACTGCTGTAAGCCATTATTTTGATCAGCATACACAAAGTCTTACAGTCTTACGTTTTTGAGATACTTGAAGCAGATTTTGGCCTTGGCTGCATTGGGATACAAAGTATTTGTGTCTGTTGACACAAATTTTTGGAGAGTTCAGTGTCAAGCTGTTTTTTTAGTAAGTATTAATAACAGCTATATGCATATTTCATTAGAAGTCTTCATCAAAGCCATAGGTGCGTATCAAAGCAAACTCTCTTTCCTGATGTCATATATGTCACATAGCCTTCACCAAAGACATTGCTAGAATGGGAAAGCCCCTTGGGAAATGAGTCTGGAGAGATAAAACAAAGGTGAATGATGAAACAGGGACAAAAAGGAATAAAAAAATAATTTCCCCTTTGCTATTTAGATACCTGTTGTGACTTCGTTCAAAGTAGCAGTCTACCAATGGTTCCTGAGATTTCTAAAAAGTAGTACTTTTTGCCAAGAGAAACATAAAACACCCACAGTGAAGCACACTTCAATGGGAACTTTCTACAGACCCTTGAAACATCGCCAACATTTCATTTTGTGTAAACAGTCAGGTATGCTGCAGATGACATGTAAAATTTGTACATGGAAATCAGTTGAAGCCTGCACAAATACTTTGGTCTTGTGAATAGTCCTGTTAGCATCACCTGAGCTTCCTGGGGACTCAGACTGTCAGAGAATGATGCCTGGATTAGTGAAGTCTAGTAACTGTGTTTGCAACGGAGGTGACAATGGTAACATTATGCCCACCTGAAGTTCACACCTTCTTGAGAAAGAAATTCCTTAGCAAGAAACAGTTCAGCAAAATGGCAGGAGACTTCTTTTTACTGAGAAAGGATGAGGTATAGAGAAAGAATAAAGGACATAAGAGCCTGAAAATACTCAGAAGTTATGAACAGAGAACATATCTATCACTATGCTGTTGGATGTCCCAAGAGACCAGGTCTCCTAAGCTCTTGCTTCCTGTTTCCCTGTTGACATGCTGGCAGCACTGAGGGCAAAGACAAGCTGTGCCTTTACACAGTGACTGTGTGAAAATGTCTCTCTGCCCTCCTCCACACAGTTCTGTGCTCCAGTTTCAATCGCATGGGCCACCTGGGAGATGTAGGCCAAGTGCATGTGAGGAAGATGGCATCAGCCTCACTGTCCACAGCTGAACTGCATGCATTTCCAAAAGTAAAATGAAGAAATGTATTCAACTTTCCTAGAAAAATGGGGAAAAAATGGTGGAAAAGGAAATTTAGACATTCTACCAGAAGAATCCAGCCAAAAGTCCATATGGAAAAATATTATGGAGGACCGGAAAAATTACATTGTTTAGCACATTTAAAATCAGCCATGTTGGTTTAACTGATAAAACCACTTGTAAGGGGTAGTCCTACACTGCTGGAAGGTGACAAGATGACTTGGAAATTTCTTTCCACTTGCGCTGTCTTTGGCACTAATCTGTGCTACTTCGCACCAATTTTAGACATCAATAAAATCTATTGCTCATTCTGAGACTTCAAGTGAGAGCAGAACTGAACAACCTGACCCTCTGATAACCCGTTTGCTAATATAGTTATGCGTGTGGTTTTCCAATTGCTTGTTTTCTGGTTAGAATGTGTTTCTCTTTAAAAGCTGTAATGGCTGCTTAGAGTGGGCTGCTCATATCACTACATCAAAGCCAGGCATTTGTCACCAAAAAAAAAAAGGTAATGCTGTTGGTAAATGTCTAGGAAATTCAGCTGCACATGCGTTTCCATACCCTGTATGAGCCAGGTCAGTACAGGGCTTCAAGAATCAGGTAAAAATGTAGCAAAGGGAAAGAAACTAATAACTTTGACTGTCCTTATATTCCACTATCTTTAGATGACTTCTTTTCCCTAAGGATACTGTGCAAGTGACAGGTATAATCTGCCCTAATAAAGCTCAGGGTGCTACGAACGGCTGCTTGAAGGGGCAGTGTAGGAGCGTATGAATCAGACAACCTCTCAGACAACCTCAGATGAATGGCCAACAGCAGCAGCTAGCAGACCATTTTTCAGTTCTCATTTTTAGCAAGAGTCTTTTCTTTCAGCAGCAGACAATGACTGGTGGCAAATAAATCTGTTTGTGTCATGCAGATTCTTCCCAATTGTTTTCCTTTCTCTGAAACTGAGATAATTTTATGTTCTTCCTACGTATGCTAAGAAAACACCAGTATTTACATTAAATTGACTTAAATGAATATAATAATACTGTGTATACAGCACAACTGAAAGATGAGTTCTCATTACAGTATTCGTGCCCGCCCAAAGTTTTGTGGCATCCTACATTATAACACATGGCAAGTTGAAACATTTTTTTCCTCATGCTTGGTTTCTTCTGCATTTGCATTCCTGCCTCAAATACACCAATTGCCTAGGGCTTTCCTCAAATGATGAGGACTCTGCAGCCATTTTAAGGATTTCTGTGGTCTCTGGAGACTTCCAACTTGAGGCCAGAAGTGAGAAAGAAGATATGAATTCCACATTCAAACGCGGGGTTTGAGAGTTGGCTAACCTATGGTGCAATCTCCTCTTGTGTGAGGGAGAGAGGTTGGGTAGGATATGCAAAGGCAGCGTGTAGCTACCACCTGAAAAGGATCCCTTTGTAGTCTGAAAGCATATCTAGGTTTAGTGCCACTGCAGTCTTTCCCAGAAAAAGACACATCATCTGTCAAAGAGTTTGTATATTAGAAAGTAGGAGAATTTGGTTCTCTTTTCACATTGGCACAGGAGATAAAGAAGCTTCATTTACAGCTGAGTCTGATCTCGGAGATACCAGGGATGTCTATTCAGGATAGCAACTTCAAGATCAGACTGAGCTGACAGCGATTATACCCACAACTATGTCACCTGCCTGTATAGTAACATGATTTTCCTGACATTCTTCCTTTCTTTGTTTCTGCTCACCCCAACTGAGCAGAAATTTAAAAAAAAAAAAAGTGAAAAACTAGACAAAAACTGGAAAAACATTTTTGTTGGAAATTTGTTTCAAGAATCTTCTTCCACTGAAAGATTCAAGCCCTGAGTTGGGAGGGAGAAGGGAGAAAAGTCAGATCTGAGATCTGAAAATATTTTCATGCTCTGAGTAAAACATTGAAATACTGACATTAGGGCAGATACTACTGCTTTATTGAAAGAAATATGTTCAAAATCCAGCTGAAGTCTTTCAAGTAGATCTACAGTAAGTATCAGGATTTTATTTTCTTTTCTTGGAGGAGAGAGAGTTATTATTGATCACAACTTGCAATATCTTCATGTATAAATCATTGTATAGATTCTGCCACATAACTAAAGATTTAGACTACTGGAGGAGTTCTGTAACTTCTTATTTCTCTTCTATTTTCAAGCTGAGATGGATATAAAGCATCTAAATCAAGTCAGTAAGGCATACATGTTCAGAAAAATGATCCTAGCTTTCAGAACTAGGCAGAAAATTATCTGAAGTAATTTCTGGCTAATATTCAACTTGATAGGCATAACCTATCTGAAATGTTGCTAAAGTATGCCAGCTGATTTACTTGTCACATACCTGAGCATACTAAAAATGATTAAAAATGTCAGAAGTAACTCTGAATGTTCACTTATTAGTACATTTTGAAGACGATTATAGCCCAGAGGCTGCCAAATCAACATGAAGAAAAGATTTTAGTTTTCAAACCATTTGTTTTGTGTCACACTTGCTATACAAGGCATCAACTAACCACAAAAGTCTGGATAAGCTGTCTCTGATTACCTCCCACAGGTGAGACTGATACACTCTGCTCAAGATGGGCACACTCATTTTTCCTCTGTGAATGATGCCATTAGGAGACGATTTCACGAGGAAGCAAGCTCATAATTATTTTCAACAGAAATACAGTATTTTTGTCAGACATTGAAAAGAGCTGTCTTCCTCACCAGCTAATGTCTGAGTGGTTTCTTGAGTAACAAGTGGTTTTAAAATAATTACCTGAGTTCAGGGTATATGATGTTATGAAACAAGTATCAGATTAAAAAAAAAAAAAAAAGTGCAAGATCAATTTACACTTTATTGTTATTTTTCCAAAGTATTTATAGCAAATCGTGTACAGTACTGCACTAACAGGTAAAGTGTTTTCCTTATCCCAAAGAACCTACAGCCTTAAGGTAGAATGTCAAAACACAGGATTAAAGGCCAAAATAAGTAAGGGTGTGAGATTATTACTGTGGATTATAAAGAAGAGAGTGAGCTTGGACATACGTGTTTGCAGGATGATTGCAGAATGAGAGAGAGCAGGGTCTGATAGATGAAAGCAGAAAAGGTGTTCTAGCAGGATAGAAGGAAGGAAGCCAAGCAGATAAAAGCAGCAGGAAAATGAAAGGATTGGGAAGAACAAAAAGAACAAGAAAAGGAAGATAAAAGCAGGGGTGAGGTGAAGAGATATGCAAAATTATACTCAGACACTTATAAAATTAAAAACACACCCTGGTGTGTACAAAACTTACCCACACCTTTTTTTTCACTCACAGATCACTCTTACGCTATCTGATAGTCCCATAGATATGCACTCTATTTCACAAACATAAAGACATATAAAATCCACATCAAATTAACTTCCAGTCGAAATCAGATACAACCCTCAGCTGAGCAGCAATTTATATACACATTGAACTTCCTATCATGAGAGGCCACATTGATTATTAATAGGGCTGCACACCGTCCTGAAGCTTGATCTGTAAATAGCTGAGTGTTGAGACCTCTATATGTATGCTTCCCACTTCATTTCCAGTCTAGTGCTATGTCTGTTACTAGGAACACAGATACCATTAAAAATCATAAAAGCGCACTGGTGATACGCAGCGTGACACAGCATGTGGAAGCGTCATCATGTGAGATCTCCGGGTGGTGAAAGAAGTGCAGTGATAAAGTCAGGGAGCGGTGTTTGGGAGGCACTGCTTTCATATCTACTCAAGGCTGCAGATATCAATGTTTGGGTAAGGGTTTTCTTTTTGTTTCTTTTGGTTTGATGGTCAAACCCATCTTGCTCTGAGGGCCAGCTGGTGGCAGGCTACCTATGGGAGAGAAATTGCAGCAGTGGGCTTTGAGATCATATTTGGGATGTAATACAACACATGGTTTCAGAGCTTGAGCGTGGGGAAAGTCAACTACTAGAAGAAGATGTCTTGAGCAAGAACCCATCATTCTGGCTGTGTGGATGTGCAGTAAAATCTGAGAAGGGATTTGAAAGCTCATATAAATGAGTGTGGTAAATGTTAACACAGACACAGGTTCATGTGGGTATACCCAGTCTTCTAAGCAGAGAGACAAGCATGCATGTAGATGTAATAGTTAAAAGGGAGGAGAGATAGCCATAACCAAGCACCTACACATGTTAATCCTAGGAACATTTCGTCAGATGCTTATAGCTCTGAGACCTCAATTTTTATTGTTAGTGCGCGATTTGTTTGCAACAAGATGATCTTGCACTGGACAAGTTGGTCCTGATCTACTGTATCCATGCAGTCTAACACAAAACTTGATTGTATGAAGAGGTAATATCCCTCCCAAAAGATTCCTGCCTCATTTAGAATACCTATTTTCTGGCCTCTGGAATAAGAGAAATAAATTATAAATGGAGATGGTCAGCTTCTAAGGGCCACACCTATTTCATGGGTCTGATCAGTACATACAGTGTCTAATTAATCTAATAAATCCAGTCACACTTGACCTCGGTTTGCTTTTCTCTCCCAGCCATACAAATACAGCAATATCCTCGCTGTCACTGGCCTGTTGACTCACTACCAAATAAAATTGTCCTGCTGGATGAGTCTGACCCTTGGACCACAGGTGGGTCTGCTCTGTAGCGGATGAGGAAGAGGAGAGCGCTTGCTGGGAAGTGCAGTGGGGAGAACAGAGGGGTGGTCTCTCCCGCTTTCAGTACAGCAGCTCCTGCCTGTTGGCGCAGCCCTGAAGCTTTGGCGAATGTTTGCTGGAGCCCTGAATGTTTGCTGAGCATTTACTGAAGCCTTTCACACAGCAGCCTGGTTAGGATGGCTGGCTGCACTGCTTGCCTGTGCTGCTGGGAAGAGGGAAAGAAAAAAAAGCAGTGCTGGGAAAAGAGTTACTTCAGCAATGCCTCGCAGGCAAGTGCTCCTAAGGGCTGCGGTCCTCCTTTGCACGGAGCAGGTGAGGGTACATGGCTAGTCCTTTCCAACCTTACTGCCCCTTGGTTCCTTTCCAGATTTTTTGCCACAGAGATGGCTCAAAATGTCGTCAGTCTGGTGTATCTTTCATGCACCAAAATCAAGCACACTAAAGATGCCAGTGTTACGTAGTGTCACTGTGTTTTCCCCAGCTTTAGGGCTTTTCTAGCAATTATAGGGAGGTCCCTATCACATTGATTACAGGCATTGTAAAGTTTGACACTTCCCTTTATTCTGCACGTTGACTCTGCTAGCCCAGCACCAGTGGCAAAGGAGATAACATCACACACTTGTACTCTCTTCTGTCATCACATCCCAGATTTTTACAAGCAGTTTGTTGTGTTTAGAAGTGATGGTGGGTAAATTCTGTTTAACTGGCCAGAGTAAGAATTGCAGCAGAAGACATTAGGAGGGACAACTGCAGGAGCAAATGGGCTCTTATTTTAATCTGTGTCAGATACTGGCTCCCATGCACAGACTCACTGCTTGTTTGGAAGTTTTGAATATGTTCAGAATATCTATTTGGAGATCAAGAAAAAATATGTGACAGATAACCTTAACTCCAAGCAAGTAAGAGATGCAGGACCATGAGATGTCTGTTCCAGAAATAAAAAAATTGGTCTAACAACTGATCACAGTGAAGAGCTTGGCATTACAAGGCAGGAAGCGAGGGCTTCTATCATAACATCCATAAAAATGTCCTTATTTTAAGTTAAAAAATGAGTCTGGACAACTTAAGATTCCGGCAGCTCCTCCTCTTTGAGTAAATAACTTCTTGAAGGCTTTGTGGTATCTTTTCAGTGGTATTGGTTACACCACTAAAAATGACAAATCTGAAAACCATTGGCACTGCATCCTGCACTGTCATCCTGCATGTCCAACAGGTTCCATGTAAGTGCCCGAGGAGGGAAGTTTACAGGTTTCTTTAAGTAGTGTTTTGGCTGTCTATTACCCATTGCTTCTCTGTGCTCTGTCAGAAGACTTGGCTAATATTGCATCATCTTGCTCAAGTAGTATCAGATTGCTGGGATAGTATCTGGATTAGCATGTGGATTAAAAGCTGCATAAAAGTCTAATAAATAAAAAATACTTTGTCCATAACTAAAGAATGTTCATTTTTACATGCTGTTAAAATATTCTTCCTTATGTGCCAACACCATGATTTCAGTGGAGGTAACCTACTGTTGGAATTCAGTAATTTGTAGTTTCTGTGTACCTTTGTTTATGAATCAAAAGTTCAATAAGACTTACTGGCATGAAATTGTTAGTGTTTATTTGGTTGATAGATGTTTTTAAATGAAATGATCTGCTCACCAAAAGGTAATGTTTAAAGCTTATCCGAATTTCTTCATTTTTCAGTGTCAAAGGCTCATAACTCAAAACATTTCTTCTCTTCCTACTATCTTTTTACTGCAATTAGCGACTGACTCTTGTCTTTAACACCACCTATCTCCATTTTGTACCAACTTATGAGAGAGTCTTTTACCAGTGTTATCCACATGTTAAATAGCTGAAAACACAATTTTTCTCTTTAGGAATATTTCTTTATTTTTTGCAGTGTTACCTGAGTTAAAGCTCTCATTGTTTGTATTTGAATTGTTATCCAGTTGCCTACTTGACGTTAGTGGCTGCAGGAGAGAAATTCAGGTTAGGGATATATTTGCACTGCTGGTTTTGCTGTGACTGCAGATGGTGCCGACATCCCTGAGTAAGGCTGCAAAATCTCCTAGGAAGGACGAACAAACAGTTTAGAAGTCAACCAACACACACCGCCTCACACTGCTGCACTACACTGCTACCACCTGAGTGCCAATATGCATCTAATCCATCTAAAACTAGCTTAGATATGCCTTTTGAGCCTGCAGCCAACCTTCAGAGAGTGCAGTTCATGTCTACCTTTAGAGGAAGTAAAAATGATACAGGAACTAACATGCCCATGAGCTTGGTGAAGCAACCAGTGATGTTCTCAGTGCAATAGCGATGGGGACTCCTGAGACTGCAGCCTCATAAACAGTAGTTAAGCTTCACGGAAAAATACGAAGCAGAGGAGGCATTAAGCCACTTCATAGGTGCTAGACAGAAATCGCAAATCCCTACTTACTGGGAACAAAACAAAACAAAACAATAATTTATATTATATCATTCCCTAACTGCAATGAGATTGATCTGACATTGATGCCCAGACTAGCAGCCCTAAATAGTACTGAGAACTCAGCTAGTATTCCAAGTCAGTTATTACATTAGTTTGATCAGTGGATTAAATTACACAATTTTGAATAATGATATTCCACTTACATAGTTGGTCTTTTGCCATCATGGTTTATGGAAACCATGTATTATTACATGCAAGCATGTATCTTTGTGACTTTGACAAGCACAGACCCTGCTCCTTAACATTTAATATTAAAAATTATGAGTGTGTGGTGATTTAAATTCTTTGTTGTAAAAAATTTTAATAGAAATTTTTCTTCTATCTTATTTCACACTACTGAAAGCACAAAAGTTAGAAAGCATGAATGGTCATTTCAGAGCCCAAGGAAAATGGTAGCTAGTTGTTTTCTGATTTCAGAGAAAAGCTATGACAACAGTTGTCTGTGCCAGCTTTACATAATTCTCTCAAACAGCAGCATAAACCGGGAAACACTGTCCATCAGAAGTGTCCTTTCCCTGTTCTTTACTTCATACAAATGTTACTTGCAGAATAAACTTATTTCTTTATGGATTAGCAACACCCAAACACTATTTCAGCCTAATACAAGCAGTGAAAGCCACATAAGTTGCTGTCAATCTAAAACTGAAACACGATGTCTTTCAGCCTCACACTGCCCTTAGATAGGTCACCTATTGGCCTTTGTAGATACATGAAATCTCCTTCATTTATTCTATCTCAAACAGTATGACTTCTCAGATCATATCAAAGTGTCAGCAAACTGCACTTTTTATCACTTTTATCACCACCTATAAAAATGGTTCTAAACTCCCCAAAACATCTAACAGCCTTTGTACAATTTGCCCTTCAAATACTTCAGCTTTGATTATCATCCTTGAGCTTAGACATGCTGCTACTTTGGAGATGTTTCTTCCAGTTTAAATCGAGCTTGTTTCTTAGTTCACAATATTGGGCAAAAGGAGAATTTAAGCATACTCAGTATTTACTCAAGAGACCACAACCTGGGGAACAAGTGAGGCTGTGATTTCACCATGCTTAATACCAGACATGTATTACCACATCCCTGAACAAGACAGACTTGTCCCGGGTCACACAGGGGTACATAAACACACTGCAGAGGATAAATGGTCTGGCAGCCACAAGGCATGAAACACTGATTTGGTCAGATTAATGCTTTTAATTTTGGCTTGGTGCCAGATACAGGAAAACAGATGATAACATACAGTGTGTATCTACCATAAACTCCATGCAGCATTTGATCTATTTATCAAATACTAGTGTCTGTTCATTACTATGCCACCACAGTCAATTAGAACAAAGTTTCACAAATCTCTACTCTGAAGAACAGCACTTACTTGTTTTGACTTCATTTGAAGTTAATAAGAATGTTCATCTTGCTTGGGCAGGTAATATAGTCTTTATTTCCTCGTGACCTTGTAAGAACTGAGAAAACAAAAAGGTTATAGCAATCAATTATCTCAAAATTTTGTATTCTAAAAATAACAGCTGTCCTGGTTTCAGCTAGGATAGAGTTAATTTTCCTTGCAGTAGCTGTTGAGTTTTGAATTTAGTACAAGACGACTGTTGATAACACCGATGTTTTCAGTTGTTGCTATGAAATCAAGGACTTTTTCCAGTTTCTTATATTCATCTAACGAGCCAGTGGAAATATTCCATAGCATAGAAGTCACATTCAGAATATGAATGGGGGTTGGCTGGGGAGACAGGAACCTTTCTTTCCTGGTTTCTGATGGTTCGAATCCTCTCTTATCTGGGAGTTGGAACCTTTCCAGGAGTTAGATCTTTTTTGGTGGTTTTTCAAAATTTGCGAGTTTGGCGTTCCATGATCGCTGCTTGGGGACTGACTGAAAATCAATGAGAAAATTGTATTGTATATAGTTTGTTTCACATTTTTATTATTATCATTACTACTATTAGTAGTATTATTGTGTTGCTAGTACTAGTATTATTTCCTTTGTTGCCTTATTAAACTGTCTTTATCTCAACCCCTGAGCTTTACCTTTTGTCTGTTTATCCTCCCTGTCCCACTGGTGGGGGAGGGGGAGATGTGACCAAGCGGCTGTCAGGTCTTAGTTGCCTGCTGTCAGCTTAAACCATGACAACAACTAATCAGAATTTCAACACTGCGAGATCATCACAAACAGATCTTTGAATAAATGTAAAGCATTTCTATGACATTTGAAGTTCCTTTTAATAGCAGCTCTAGTTCAGCTTTTACCTGTTCTGGTGTAAATCAAAGTATCTGCCTTAAGTGGGGTAAAAGGTCACTCTCCTTTTTATGTGCACTGAGAGTTTCAATCATTTTCCAAAACTCCTGGATTCCTGAAGAGCTGACAATAGGAAAAGGCTATGCAGATAATGGGCAAAGCCTTAGTGACTGAATATAGTACCACCTGTTATCTGCTGACACTTACATACAGGCTCAGAGTTGTTTACTCATTAATGGAGATCATCAGTTGCTACTAAAGAATTATGTTATTTGAAGCAGCCAGGCAGAAAACTGGAATACCAGTGCTGAATGACACAATCTGTCTGCAACATGAAAAGCTTCTACAAGCACGTGCTTGGCAGTTGGAGGTAAAATAAACTTTCTGTCACCACATTAAGAATGCAACGGAACTGTACATCTATAGATCTGTACAGGCTTATTTTAATTACACAAACCTGTGACACAGCATACCTCAGAGACCAGACCCGAGTGCAGGAATTTAAAGTAGCTGACATAGAGAGGGAATCATTCCTGTGGAAATTAATTCCTCATCATTTTACTAAAGCGCTGTCAAAAGGCTTGAATTGCAATAATTAGCCACATCTCCAGGGCTGAGAACAATCCACAGCCACTATAGTGGCTCTAAATATTTTTCCAAGTTCTTCCTTGTCTACAGATTATCATTTTTGTGCAAAATGATCAAGAAGAGACCAATGCTAAGTTCCAACAACCTGGTATTCCAGAAACGAACTCCAAGTTCCAGCATGTCTTACCTGTCAACATCTTGGACACAATTAGTGCTTCTGACACTGGCAAAGCACCGAGGTAGCTCTGACAGCTGTAAAATATTCAACAGAGAATAGCCACCAAACAAACAAAATTCTTCAGCTATTTTAAACAAGATCTGAGAAATAACTCTGTAGTATGCAGTACAACATTTCCTTTTATTAGTCCCTCCTGCACTGGACGCTGAACTAGAGCTGGGACCAAACTTGGCCAAATCCTTAGCGGTGGCAGAGAAAAAAACCACACCCCTATTGTGCAACAGCTCAGACATGAGCATTAGAATGCTAATAATATCACAGTTTCTTATCAGTTCTAAGAGTGGGTTTACCTTCATGCAGAATAATAGCAATGATAAAAGCGATCTCATAAGACTCCACAAAGGATTTCACTAAAGGCTGGTCACATATCATCACACAGGCTTAGTGACTCATTATTTAGAAGCATATAAAAGGAAAGATACAACAGGATACTTGCGGAAAACGTACCACTCCCAGCTTCCTTATGGCTCGTCCTCCCTTCCCTCCTGCACATCTGCATGCAGGAGGACAGGGAGCTGGGGACAGGAACCAACCTTGCACGGCCTACATTAGGTCAAACAAGCACAGCAGTTAACTTCAGGGCACAGTGGGGATACTCTTTTATTAATCCAATTTAGGAACATGGATGTTAAATTGAGATATGGAAAGAGATAAAGAAGAGCTTAGTTTAATGTTTCCCTAACATCATGCAATCGTGACAGCTTCTCGCATAAGGCAAACCAAGCTGTAGTTCAGAAAAGATTTAGCAATTGTTCAGAGGGAAGCAACCCTTGAAAGCAGGCAACAAAGTCCTTCCCACTGCTTTTCCTGAGGTGGTATGCTTCGGTATAGCCCCTGTCCTCAAGAGCTGTCAACAGCACCATGTAGTCAATGGTATTTTGGAGGTGGAACAAATAAAAGTAGGCTTATTTTACATAGCAACATAATGCTGCATTTCAAGGATAGAAACAATGAGAAATTGTAGGAAAAATTTATGTCAAAGATAGACAAGCTAAGTATCTATAAAATTTGATGGAAAATGCATGTAAGTGAAATAAAAATGAGAAAGATACAAAATGCATGTTCATCCATCTAAAAGAGCTTTAAAGACGTACATAAAATATACACAATAGTAAGACATAAGAATGGCAGCCACGCATTTAATATGGCTACAAGTGCAGGAAAGTACAGAACTCTAAGAAAAAGAAATATAATCCAAAAAAAGGAACGCAAAACCAGTAACACCTGAAGATGGTAAAACAATTTTTTTTAAAGCACCATAGTAAGAAGACACAGGGCTTTATACAGAAACTCTTACTCTTCAGAGGGAGTAAAGAAGCTTATAACTGAGTGAAAATACTCTAACTTCAGCCTGCACTCATTCCTTCATTCAAAGAGAAAAAGTTTCTCCTTGGTGGTGTTTTTAGTTACAAGAATATGTTTCTATCACTTTTCCTTGTTGTAATATCTTTTCTGTAAATAAATCTGCCAAACAGAAGATTGCTTCCAGGCAAATCATAAAAGCTGCAAAGTTATGAGTGTCTTTCATAGCAGCAAGGTGTTCACATCTCAAAATAACTGAGACTGTTCAGGTGCTAACCTAATTAAGGATGTCTCTCTCAATTTAAGTTTAGACTAGATGCAAGTTGGGACAGTAGTTATCAACAGATCATCTTCTTTCAGATCAGTTACTTTGGTTTCCACTAAAGGCCACAAAAGCATTAAAATGAAGGCATTGTTATTAAGATCCACACTAATTTATTCAGAAAAGATTCTCCATTTACCTGCATATTTCCCTAGCAGGAATTTCCTGATACACTACTTCAAGTTAAATAAAAATGATTGAGACATCTTCTTGGCTTTTTTCCCCTTTCATTAGCAAATTTCCCATTCCTTAGTGTGACTACACTTTACTACTGTAAACACAGGTGCCAGCAAGTACCTTCTACAAATCCTACACTTTGGGCATTATTTCCTCAAAGGCTGATAACTTAGTCATAAATAATTTCACTAAAACCTTTATCTTATTTTCTTAAGTGATCCAGTTTTAATCCCAAGTATCTATTGAGCCTATTTTACTTAAGGACTGGTCTGTCTATGATTTTTCTGTCTGTCAGTCCATCTACTGTCCTCATCCCCTCTCCACCTCTACAGTACTATTAGTCCACTGGCCAACCGCACACAAACCTGCAGGTAACACCTTATTAAATTGCTGTGAATTTCTCAAAAGCTGGTTTCTGGGGAGAGGAGAGGAACCCAGAATAATGCTCTTCCTGAGCAAAAGCCTCCCATGTGCTCTGTTTCCCTGCCTGAGCAGCCTGGTCAGTCAGTCAGAAGCATGTGCTAATCTTGCCCTGACAGTCTGCACAGTATGGTAAAAAACCTTGAAGCATGAGACCTTGAAAAAGGAGCTGAGGTTATTGCATCAGATGGAGCTTACATAGGAAGTACGTAAGGAGCCTTGCATGGGACACGTATCCACTAAAAGGTAAGAGTTGCAAGAAAAGTACTCTAAAGAGTCATTCACAAGAAAATAAGAGACCTTGGTTTTGACTCAGGGAAAATAAAGCATTTTCAAACATCATCTCAGGGTTAGTTTGAAAACTGCCTGGGGACCTCTGTTATCTATCCTACGCACAGATTCTGTTCTCACTGGTGATATTTTCAACACCAAAAATAAAAGAATGAAGTATGAGACATCGTGGTCGAGTCAGTTGTTCAAATGCTTGTGTGATTCAGAAGTCTTCCTTAGAGGTCTCATAAACAATTCTGGGTACAGACATTGCTGACCAGCATCTCCTCTGGAAAGATCCTAATTTCAGTTGTTTCCTTCTTTGTCAAATGTTCATTGCTTGGCTGGGATCTCTTATGTTAGATATCTTTCTTGTTGATAATTTTTTACCTTTCCATCTCTGTTCTTGCACTGCACAGTGGAGAAAGATGCCTCCTGGTGCTTCACCACGATGCAGTAGCTCTGAGGAGGCTGCAGCTAAAGGATGAAACCAAACCCACGTGCCAGCTGGCCAGCTGGAAGGTCAAGTGGAAAGAGTTGTGAGTAGGCTTTTCAGAACAGCAATGTGAAAGAATTGGTGTTAGAGCAAGAAGGAATGGGCAGGAAGGGATGAAAGAAGGAGAAATTGGAGGGGGTACAGGGGCTGCGCTAGGTTGCTCCACATGACTGGAGCAAGAAGCCAGTGAGCATTAGTGGAAAATTGAGACCAGAAACAGAATAAGGCACATCATTGAAAGAAAAATTTGACAGGACTCTGATCACCTGTAACAGTAGAGAGGGGCACGAATTTTGGGACTGATGGAAACCTGGGAGACAGGACTACAGACACACGCACTGCTGGGACAAAACAGGAGCAAGATGTACAAGTTGGAAGCCGGTAACTAGTGGTGTCCCCCAGGGGTCAGTACTGGGCCCAGTCTTGTTTGGCTTATTCTTCAATGACCTGGACGAAGAGTTAGAGTGTACCCTCAGAGTGGCATCAGTCATGATCAGTGAAAGTAGGCACAGGCATTTCTATGGGCAGCCTACCCTGTTAGCCGGTGAGACAAGTGAGCTGGCTCCAAAACAAGGTAACTATTGCCATTAAGTTACTGTGTGTGAGCTAATTCATCCATCTGAAAATTTGGGCTTGCTATAGGGGTGTGTCACCACGCTGATATGAAGATACCACTTATCTGATAGCACAGGATCTGTGCTTGCATTTCCTGATATGTGTAGCATCATGTGAACATTTCAGCTCTAGCTTTGCATCTCTATAATCCACTCCATACAAACAAACACATGCCCAAAATTATCAAGAGCACACTCCCTTCCAAAGCATAGAGTAGAAGTGAAGAACCATATTCCTCTTCTAGCAAGGTGTATTTGTGACACTCAGTGTATATCATCTCTCAGATACAGAGCTATAAATACATTTGCTAAACATCTAATCTCGGTCTCTTCAGGCTGAGACACAGCTACAACACTGTTCTTGAAGTTGATCACCTTCAAGTTGATTAAAGCTGTGCTTTGAAGACAAAAAGTGTGATAAAATATTATATGCTTTGAAAATGAAGCATGAGACATGTCATGTTGGGCATCCAAAATTAGCAGATGATTTTCACAATTCTGACCTCAATCTTTGTGTATCTCAATTTCTCAGTCACAAAATGAAGATAATAGTGGCACTCAATTTTGTAGGGAACCATAGATTAGCTAATTTAATTAGCTAATTAGACATGGTGGAACAGCTCACATGACTGGAATGTTGTCACAGGTGGCTACGTACTTTTTAGGAAAGACAGGCCAGCAAGGTGAGGTGGTGGAGTTGCTCTTTATGTGAGGGAGCAACTGGAACATATCGAGCTCTGCCTAGGGGTTGATGAAGAACCAGTCGAGAGCTTATGGGTAAGAATTAAGGGACAGGCTCATATGGGTGACACTGTTGTGGGTGTTTACTACAGGCCACCTGACCACAAAGAGGAAGTCGATGAGGCCTTCTACAGATAGCCGAAAGCAGCCTTACAGGCCCTGGTTCTCATGGGGGACTTCAACTACCCTGACATGTGCTGGAAAGACCACACGGCTAGGCACACACAGTCCAGGAGGTTTGTGCAGAGCACTGATGATAACTTTCTGACACAGGTGATGGAGGAGCCAACGAGGACATGTGTGCTGCTGGACCTGGTGCTGACAAATAGAGAAGGACTGGTTGAGGATGTGAAGGCTGGGGGCAGCCTTGGCTGCAGTGACCATGAGATGGTGGAGTTCAGGATCCTGCGTTCAGGAAGCAGGGCAGTAAGTAGGATCAAAACCTTGGACTTTAGGAGAGCTAAATTTGGCCTCTTCAAGAACTTACTTGGAGGAATCCCATGGGTCAGGGGTCTAGAAGGTAGGGGGGTCCAAGAGAGCTGGTTGCTATTTAAGCATCACTTCCTCCATGCCCAGGATTGGTGCACGCCCATGAACAAGAAATCAAGGAAACGAGGCAGGAGACCTGCATGGAAGAGCAAGGAACTCCGAGCAAAACTGATGGAAATGTCTATGGAATGTGAGAAGAGGGACAGGCCACTTGGGAGGAATACAGGAACGTTGTCAGAGCATGCAGGGAAGAAACAAGGAAGGCTAAGGCCCACCTGGAATGAAAGCTGGCAAGGGATGTCAAAGACAACAAGAAGGGCTTCTTCAAGTACATCAGCAATAAATAGAAGACTAGGGATAATGTGGGGCCGCTGCTGAACGAGGTGGGTGCCCTGGTGATGGACGATGCAGAGAAGGTAGGGTTACTGAATGCCTTCTTTGCTTCAGTCTTCAGTGCTAAGGCCGGCCCTCAGGAATCCCAGGCCCTGGAGGTAAGAGAGAAAGCCTACAGGAGGAAAGACCATGATCAAGGAGGATCAGGTGCAAGAAAATTTAAACAAACCAGACACCCACAAATCCATGGGCCCCGATGGAATACACCCACGAGTGCTGAGGGAGCTGGCAGATGTCATTGCTGAGCCACTCTCCATCATCTTTGAAAGCTTCTGGAGAGCAGGCAAAGTGCCTACGGGCTGGAGGAAAGCAAATGTCACTGCAGTCTTCAAAGGGGCAAGAAGGAGGACCCAGGGAACTACAGTCCAGTCAGCCTCACCTCCATCCCTGGAAAGACGATGGAGCAGCTCATTTTGGAGATCATCATTAAGCAACTGGAGGAAAAGAAGGTTATCAGGAGTAGTCAACATGGATTCACCAAGGGGAAATCATGCTTGACCAATCTGATAGCTTGCTACGATGGCATGACTGGCTGGGTAGACGAAGGGAGAGCCGTGGATGTTGTCTACCTCGATTTCAGCAAGGCTTTCGACACTGTCTCCCATAACATCCTCCTAGGGAAGCTCAGGAAGTGTGGGCTGGATGAGTGGTCAGTGAGGTGGATTGAGAACCGGCCGCGTGGCAGAGCTCAGAGGGCTGTCATTAGCGGTGCTGAGTCTAGTTGGAGGCTGGTAACTAGTGGTGTCCCCCAGGGGTCAGTACTGGGCCCAGTCTTGTTTGGCTTATTCTTCAATGACCTGGATGAAGAGTTAGAGTGTATCCTCAGCAAGTTTGCTGATGACACCAAACTGGGAGATGTAGTGGATACACCAGAAGGCTGTGCTGCCATTCAGCAAGACCTGGACAGTCTGGAGAGTTGGGCGCAGAGGAACCTGATGAAGTTCAACAAGGGCAAGTGCAGGGTCCTGCACCTGGGGAGGAACAACCCTATGCAACAGTACAGGCTTAGGGTGGACCTGCCGGAGAGCAGCTCTGTGAAAAGGGACCTGGGTGTCCTGGTGGACGACAAGTTGACCACGAGCCAGCAGTGTGCCCTTGTTGCCGAGAAGGCCAATGGGATCCTGGGGTGCATCAAGAGGAGTGTGGCCAGCACTTCTTCCCTCCGAGGGTGACGGAGCACTGGAACAGGGTGCCCAGGGAGGTTGTGGAGTCTCCTTCTCTGGAGATATTCAAAGCCCGCCTGGATATGGTGCTGTGCAGCCTGCTCTAGGTGACCTTGCTTTGGCAGGGGGGTTGGACTGGATGACCCCAGAGGTCCCTTCCAACACTTACCATTGGGTGATTCTGTGATTCTGTAATCTTATGAAACACTTACATGCTATGGTGAAAGCAGAGCTCAGTCATCCATGAAGACAATTTTACATTTGATGCAGGATCTGCCTGTTAGATGTTGAGTAAGATCTGGTATCAAATACTGAAGGAACAAGAAACATCGAGTAAGTACATCTTTACTGAATTAGGCAGAATTTCCCAAAGCGGGAAAAGACAATGCCTATACAATCTTGCAATTAATTAAAAGCTGTCTAATAATGTGTATGCATAAAAAGAGCAGAATGAAATTTGCACAAGAAGCCTTTATCTTTACATTGCTCACTTTTTAAGTACCTGACTTTGCAATTCTCATCACTGTTTTGGTATGGTTTCTCCCTGTAGGCATCTCTAAATTAATTACATAAAGCATTTATTGCATAAACTGGTTAAGCAGCGTAAAAGTTTGAAAGTTCTGCTTTTCATACACAATGCCATTAAAATTATTTTATTTGTCTTTTTTATGTTTACCATGTATTTCTCATTCCTTTCTAAGTATTTTTATATTATGATAAAATAATCTACTGTTTTCATTATTGTTACTGAAATCTTATCAGGAAGTTTAGCAGTTCATTAATTACACAATGTATGAAGCAGGTGCAATCAATTAAATTAATAGAAAAATAGACTTCTGACATTTTATTAAAATAACACCTTTCATTATAAAAAGATCCAGCTGGTATTAAAAAGTTGTAAATGAGATTAGTTGTTCAATACAACGCTGCTATGAATTTATGTGCACAACAGCCCAACTTTCTGCCTACAGTTAAAGTGAGTCTCCAAGAGAACGAATGTTTTGTAGGTCATTCCAAGAACTATAACATTATTTTGGACAGAAAATAATAACCATTGCATGTTTAGCAATTTGCATTTTGGATGCAAAGCACGTCTCATCAGTCCTAGATTTTTGTAAAAACATACCAGTTTTTTGTTTGTTTGCTTTATTTGCTTGCTTGCTTGCTTTTTAAATCCCTCAACTCTTCCTTGGGAAAATCCTACAAAACCAAGCCATATAAAATGTAAACAACTTTCTTTCTGAGGGAACAGGAACAGAGTGAACTGTATCTGATGTTTCATACACCATCGGCAAGGCTTAGCCAAAACTTGGGGGGGCGATGGATAAAATGGTGAAGGGTAAGAAATGACCTATATTGACCGGAATATGGTTTTCACTCTATTTAAGAGTATCTAATGCATACCATAGTACATATGCATTCAGACTTAATTCTTACAATCATTAAAAGTCATGTAATATCACAGAAATTCTATTACAATTGGGGTACAGTATCTGAAGTATAAAGCTGCCCAGTGTAAACAAATATACCAAACCACCGAATTTAATTCACTACTATCTTTCCTGCATTACAGTCTTTGTCTCTCCTCTTAATAACTAATGTTAACTTGAAGAATAACTATATTCCAAGTATGAGCACCAGCATATTCTGGACAAATGTGTTCATTTAGTTCTATGAATAAATTAATCAGTTCTTCTTACGAAATAAACAATCACTGTCATAGGATTTCCTTCTTTTTCCTTCCTTTTCAATACATATGCAATGTGCCTCATTTTTGTGTTAAATGTGCTGTTCTGAATATTTTAAGCTCCACTCTGAATATTTTAAGCTCCGTATGGATTATTTGTATTTTCAGCTGCCCTTCCATTTACCATGATGCCCGTAATTCATTGGAGTATTCTGCTCAGTTCCACTGTGACAGCTCTCCTCAATGTTGCCAGTTGCTCCTACACATTTCTCAGCATTTTGGTTAATGCATGTCCAGAATGTACTTGGTAACAAAATAGATTTCAGTAGCTGTTATAACACTGAATTAGAACTTTAATTTTTCACTGCATAGAATTAAAACTTGTATGGATCTCCCTCCTCTCTATCTTCATATTTCCAGTCTCAAAGACCAAGATCACCCTTACAGTCAGGCATTTTCAGACGTCTTTCAAGGCTACTTCTAGGGGTAGTGTGACTCCTACATGCCAGTTGACAACATAATGATCTCCACTGCGCTATTTTCTATCTGGCAACAGAGTAAAAAGAATTCAGTCAAACACATAGTCACTCAAGCACTTCTTACCTTAAATATTATTGACAGTTGTTGTACCTGGCTTTCTGCAATGCTGAATCACAGAATCACAGAATCGTTACGGCTGGAAGAGATCTCTCAAATCAAAACTATCACACAAGGTACAGAGGCTCAGTGCTATGTACATTCTTGCACTTTATTAGGCTACGGAGGAATGTCTTGCAACAACAATGACAAACCCACAACGGAAAGGAGAATGAAAATTTATTTTTTTCAGGAATAGCAGGCTTTACTGGGAAACTGACTGACAACAGGGAAAAAATCAAAATTCTGACAGTGAAAACTACATTGCTAAGAAGGTACGTAATAACAGTACATACGTGCACACTCAGGTAAGGGGATAAGGGAGATTACACAGGAAGCTATTAAGTCATTTGCCTATAAAATAGCCCTCAAGGAACACTTTTGTTCTTATCACATCTTCAATTACTTGTATTGATATTTCTCACTCATCCTTTTGTCTCTCACACTGTGTTACTTTTGACATAGGCAGTACTTTTTCCGAAATTCCAACTATGATTCAGTATGACTCTCCTTCACAAAAAAACTATTTCTGCTACGAATAATATAGCAACTAATATTACTGCCAATTTGGAGGTTACTGATCAAAATCTAAGTGTTGTTGTTCACATGCCTTCCAACTCCACTATTCCTTTATCGTTTCCTACTATTAGGATATGCATAATAACCACTGGACTTAACCTTGTATATGTTGTACTTCCTGTGGGTGTGGACGTGTTGCATGCTGGTTCATGATGTAGAAGGTCACCAGCACTGCATGTTTCTGAGGTCATCGGAAGCCTTCCTTACTCACCGCAGTCTACGCATCGGTCTTCTCTGATGTTCTCTGTTCATGTCTCGGCTCAGATTTGCACTGTTGATTAAGGGTCTGAACTAAAGCTGAATGAAGGAAATCAAAATTTTCTTTCATTTCACTGCAAATCACAGTAAATTAAAAACGAAATATAGCTGAGAGGACTACAGCCAACAGAGGACCTAAGTACCTAAAAACCTTTTGTTCTGAGCATCACATGGGGTGCAAGAGGAGGAATTAAAAGCTTCTGGATGTTGATCAGGCTTGTGAGTTAGGTGTGAAGGTGCCCAGAGGGGCCAACATCTGTGTATACACAGGAACAGAGTGACAGGTACCCTGAAGCTTTAAAATGGAAAAGTAAGACCCTGTGGAGTCAGTTTAAATAACAGTTGAGAAGGGCTTATTTGATGAGCAATTTTCAACACAGGTGCCTGAGGTCCTGTGTTAGTCATCAAAGTCCCTTGTTAGAGTTGAAATCATTTTGGCTACTTGATTCAGAAGTTGCTTAGGCTTTGACAAAAAATGAAAGGATAGCATTTACTTCATTTGGAGAAGGTTTTTGTGCTGCCTTACATTTTTATGATAGTCTGCTTCATTCTAGCTTGCCATACATTTATAGTTCAGCATGACTGAACTTTAGATATTTTCTAGCCTCAAAACACTTTTGTTTTTTTTCTGTGTAAATGATTCCTTTTTAAAACAAGTTTAATTCTTGGCAAGGGCAATTGCCAATTTCCATGTTCATAACACAGCCATTTTTACTGAATTACTCCTTAGTCTATGTATTTGTTATCCTGAGTTGAACCACCCTTACTCATTTACTAATTACGCACCAGTCAGATTAAGATTGCCACTTAAATGTTAATGTATTTGTTTGATCAAAATTAATTGTAAGCACACGATGTCTCATAACTAGTAAAGGTAAGATGATAGTTCAAATCCACCTCTGGGTCTTTATCACATAGGTTAACAATTTTCCATTTCAGATAGCTGAAGGGAATGGAAAGAAACCACCAGCGTTTGAATTTATGAGTATGCTTCGTCCAAGATACAGTTCTGGAACTTGACTATTTCAAATTAAAGATGAAACATCAGGGAGGGCTCAAAGTGTTGAATTGTTTCAAGGTTTGATGCACAATACAATCTCTTGCAGCCTGATCAATGTTATTGATAAAGTACAGAAAGTTTTCAACTTGTATGTTTGTAAACATTTGACATAAAAGTTCTGACATGAGATAGCCCAATAATAACCGGCAAAATCTCACAGTATTTCTTTTGCTTGACTTGCAGTTTCATGTGATAATCATGTATACTTTGTATATAAGTAATCCACATAGCATCATGGAATTATGCTTTCAGATCTAAGCTTGTGTTTAAAAATAATACATATTTCTGGGCTTCAGGATTTCAGGAAAGATCTTAAGGACATTAACAGCTACCTGAAGACTCCAGTGTTGGGAATGAACGCTCTCCAGTACTCTTGCTGTTTTAACTCCAAAGCCAACTTAAGTATCAGAGAAATTAGCCCTTCCATTGCTGATAATATAACTAGACACAATCAGGTAATAATGTTATTTCATAATCTCAAGCTATTACTTCTCACTATTCCTTAGTTGCTTCTCTTATGAACTGGCAAGCCCCTCAGTTTCCTAGAGGTAACTTCTATAGTGCTCTTATGAGCTGATAATATAAAACTCCTAAGCTTGTAAAACCAAAATTATTATTATCACCAGGTAATTCCAGTCAAAGACTGGGGACCATAACCTAACACACAACAGAGCAGCATAAAGGAAAACTGCTTTAGCGAAATTCTGGTGCGGACTTTACCATTCTAGGGATGGAGTAAACTCTGTTAGAATTACACGAAGGAGAGTAAGTATAGAATCACAGTATCATGAAAATATTAGGTTGGAAAGGGTTTCTGGAAGTCATCTAGTCCAAATGCCTGCTTCAAGCCAGTCTAACTGAAAAATAAAAAAAGGATAGCCAAGGTCTTGTCTAGTCATGTTTTGAAAATCTCCACGGAGGCGGATCCCACAGGCTGTCCGGGAAATGCTTAACCACCCTCACAGAGAGGAATTTTTCCGGTGCCCAATTAGAATTTCCCTTGCTGCAACCTGTGACTGTTGCATCTTGTTGTCTCATTGTCACGGAGAGCACTGCCTAAGTGCCATCAAAATGTACCTCCTGCCTCCCACAACCTCACAGCAAGCGTTTCTAAAATCATTTTGAAACAAATGTCTCTGTATTTCCTCTGCTTGGGATTTCTGTTGTGTTTGGGTCTTCAGCACAATTTATCCATCATCCCCAACTCACATATGCCTCTGAAAGAGCTGGCAGCTGAAGATCGGAGACTACAAATGCCCAAATATTTTGTTCTAACTACTTACCATCAGAGACTTGATGTTGACCTAGTATAGCTACTCCTGTATTTGTATGTTCTTTCTCTTCAGTACCTGAAACATCTCTAATTCAACTCAGAGAAATTGTTGACAATTTGTACTGGTTTTGAAGTTTGCTGCATCTGTTTCAGACCTGGAGAAGCTTCAGGGTCCATAAGCTTGTCCACTTTTCACAACAGTTTTAGCAGATTTGATGAAAGACATTACATCTACTTAAAAATCTGTATCATCGATAACCTTAGTGTATCACGGTCACAGTAACACTACTTCTATATTAACTCTGAAGACAGCTTGATAAATGCAGAGTAAATTATGTTTATTTCATTAATTCTGCATATAAGTTAACAACTTCACACTGATCGTAAAGCACCAAATTCATGCAAAGGCATTTGTTGAGCTCATGTGTGAACTCTAGCATTTGCTTTGTATCATTCAACAAACAAACAGTCCCTAATGATAAGCCATTTGTGTTTTCTGGACGGGTATGTGGACAGTTAAGAAAACCTTGTCTTTGAGGATGGAATATTTCTGGAACTTCTTTACTGCTTATACCATTGGTAATAACTTCCAGGGCTACAACTTCATTGGCAGTTCATGAATTTACTCAGAAAAGAATAAGCCTGCCATTTCAATCAGCTGCATTCAGACTTAGGATGTTGTTGATACTTTGGAACATTAACATAACTTTCTCTGCTGTTGAGACTTCTATGTGATTTTATTATTTGACGCAGGCTCCTCTATTCCCTGGTTTATTTTTCCCTTCTACTTCTGCCAGTATCACTACTGATGGCCAGAGACCTCCAAAAGGCATTGTGAACCCTTTAGTCCTTCCTGAATTTTAACATTAGGGATAGGTTACAAGAAAGATGGGCTTGGGTTTACAAAGCTTATTTGGACCACAAGCACCCAAGCAAACACTATGGTAATACTGAAGGCTCCAAGCACCCACTCTAACCAGCACTGGGAAGAAAACTAGCTTGAGGCACTTCTGAGATTGGAAAGAGGCAAAGACCTTTCATCCTTTTGCCAACCTCACCTCCAAGCAGAGAGGTGAATAGTAGGCCAAAAGCGGGGCCTTGTAAGTGCCAACACAGGCCTGTCAAAGTGCTTACAGTTTTGAAAATAAACCACGTGCAAATTGAGCAACAATTTGTTCCCTCTAGCCCTATTTTTTTTTTCTCTTTCTATGCATTTATTTACAGGACTCATCTTTTTTTCTCCGTCAGAAGCAACCTAGCCGCTGTGAATTCTCCTTTTGACTAGAAGATCCTTATAGCTATGGAGCAAGAGTCTACCCACACCCAACATATTCGTTTCAGGTTCCTGGCCATGGCCTAATGCAGGATTTGGGTCAGCAGTTCATTAAAACATTAAGATCAAACAACAGCAGACAGCTTCCCATTCCATTAGGAATTATTCTCCCTTCCTACAGGAAGCTGAACACTCATAGAACCTGTATTGAGGAGAAACAGCTCAAACAGGAAGAAATATTTTCCATTACTAATGTATCAACAGCAAACTGGACTTTGATGTACTCAAAATCTTGGTCCAACTGGTGCATCCCAGGTGTAATGCTAGCTTTTAATAATTTGATTCTTACTTATACACCATGTGAAGTTGTACATAATAGTTTCTATAACATCTAAAATTTTTACTACTAAAAATTTTCTGTACGTTTACCTTTTACTAAATCAGTTTACCTTTTACTAAATTAGTATAAAATTTTCATTCTTGATCTCTGCATTACCCCAAAGTATGTCTGGCTTCAAGAGGCTAATCTCTAAACCCTTACACCCTGAATCTGGATCACAAAATACACTGTTAAGATTTTGTCATTCTAACTCCAGCAGTGCACCGGCCCCTGGGAAGATGTGAGAAGAAGTGAGAAGAAGTGAGAGGATATGAGAAGGACAGGCTACGCCCAGTAAGGAAGACACTCCAGAAAGCTTAGTTTCCTGGAAAAGTGAGCAGGTGGAGAGCAAGATATGAGAGGCTTCCAACCAACTGGAAAAATGGATTTTTTTTTCTTTTTTTGCTTTATTTTTCTGGTTAATTTTGTGTTACTGCCTGCTTGTAGTAATAATAGCATAAGTACTATTTCCAAAGTAAGGCAAAGGTGGATATTAAAGTAACGGCAAGTAAGAAAAGAAAAAATAATGACAAGGGTCAGCCTGAAGTACATATTTTGGAAGTTATGATAACCACACTGATAACACCCAGGCAAAAAGATTTCTAAGATTGAGTGTGAATTATAAGGACACACAAAATCTCAGAAGACCTCAGAAAACAGGAAGGTTCAGGTAAGCTTGCAGAGGATACCTAACTGTGTAACTCAAAAACTTGACAAGCCATGAAGAAAACAGAGAAACTAGGCTACCTGCTGCTTGCTGTGCAGCCATGCAGCCATCCTTCCTCAGGGACAGGAGTGGAACCATGTCTAAGGACATATACAGAGGTCTAGGAGTCTGTAAGAAGATCTAGGGGAGCTATCTCTCTGACCCATAGAGAAGAAAGTTAATCTGAAGTAAGGAAGCTGTGCTCCTCCCCCTTTTTTATACATTGGCCTCAACATACTCGGAAGCAATACAAGAACAGCTGTATGAAGTCAGAGCAAAGGTCTATGTAGTGCTGTATCTGCCCTTCAGTGATTAGCAGCCATGTAGACATGGAGCGAAGAGGAACGATGCATAGGAGCAGAGAATATTTTATCATCCTCCACCAGTTTGGAACTTCTTGACTCAGAGCCTCCTGAGCCAGAGGTGTTGTCTTCATATTAGAGCAGACCTCAGAGGAGTTTCCTTCTCTGTATTCAGACCTGTTTCACAGCAGAGCTACATGTTACGTGACGAACCACACCAGGAAGCCTCAGTCACCAACTCCATTCCCAACCTCAAGTCCCAGTCTGCGTGGTTCTTCCGCAGATGGTAGCTGTTCTTCACCTTTGATCATCCCTCTCACCCTGCTCTTTTACCCTGTCTCTCAGCTATATATATTGGGGGCAGAAAATAAAGACTGGAGGATTTTTATTTGTTTACTTGTGTCTCAAAAATAAGATGTTTTGCGTAATTTTATCCATCTCTTACCATAAATTTCTTGAAGGAAATCCTCAGATTCTCTTCACAATTGAATGTCCTGAAGTCATTTCAGTATGTTTGCACAAGGCTTTGACACAGGACCTGACCTAGGACAAAAATCTGCCCTATAGCACATAACATATATATACAGGCCACCACGTATGGGTTAGGAACACTCTCTCAGTAAAAGATCTTGACTGTACTTCTTTGTATTTATTTCAAACACTGGCCATTTCTTGATAGAAGCTGTGGCGGTAATTGGTAAACTAATCAGTGTTTGGACATGCCAAGTATTTCCATTATGTCACTATGACCAAATTAATGTATCTCTGATTTAAGAACATGATACCAGAGTACGCTATGATTAATTAATTTGAAAAACCACATACTGAGAGCAGGACAGCTGCTTTTCCATATTAATTTGCATTCTTCTGTGTCATTTTTCTCTCTGCTACTTTATGAAAGGTGGAGGTTTTGTATCCGTACTCATCCAGCTTTGCATAAATGCAGTGCAGCTCCTTCTATATCCGTATCTGTAATAGCACATTTCCTCTAATTTTAACATCAGTGTGTAAGTCTCTGTGCTTATTCTTTCGAAGAGATGGCCTTTGATTTGTAAACAGTACGAGTCTTCAGGACTGTACTCTTTCTTCATCTGTTTAAAATCTAATAAAGCTCATATCACAGATGTCATGAATTATATAAACATCCACTGCTTCCAAATCAATGTTCGCTTTAGTAAACCTAAATTAAATCTTAGTAAGCGTGCAGTAAGAATATAATTCATATAAATATTTATCCTTAATATTAATATAATATCCATATCATAAACTCATGGACTGGTGTCATTGTATATGTGACAACAATCTTCTATCTTCTGCTTGCATTCAATTAGACTCGTACATGGCAAGATGACCTGTCAAGAAAAAAAAACGTCTCAGGACTGACAACTGAAACTGATGGAAGTCACAGAGATGATCACCCATCAGCACCATCATCTGAGTACCCAGGTCACTTCAGACAATCAGTGTTCTTTCTGCTTACATTCTCAAGATGGTGGTATCAATCTATGGAGTTCATTCTTTTTTCCCATGAACAAGCTATGTCTACAATACAAACATTTTTTTTGTTGTTTTGAGGCTTCATGAATCAGTGGGATTCCAGTAAAATGATTCTAATCAAAAGGATTCTTCAACTGGTCTTGCCCATTGCTACGTTTCCAATGGCAAAAGGAAAGGCTGTTAAGGCAAATGAGAGCCTGGCCATTTTCTGAAGTCCATTCCCCTTAAACTGCTGCACCTCCCCTCAAACTGCTGCCACAACTCTAGGAGTAAGGATGCTGAAGGGTATCCTGCCTCATTCTTTTAGAATCCAGTTTTATACCTATTAAGAATTTATCTTACTGCTTATTGAGCTTGCTCACACCGTCTGCCTCCGCTGCCTCCTGTGGCTGCAAGACCCAGAAGTTTACCACCTGCAGAGCCAAAATGTTCTTTATTTTGACAGTTGACTGCGGATAGCTGGTTTCTGAAACACATTATCCAAGCTAAGTTTTACGAAATGTCTGGTCTGGTATAGCTACTGGAGGGCTTCAGCTGATAAACTCAGGCAGCCGCCAACCGCGGGAAAGAAGCTCCAAAGCATTGGCCATTCCATTTCTCTGTCTTCTGTGCAAGGGCTTTCTCAGTATTTAAAAAGATCTGTTCAGGTTTTCTTCATCTCTTCTCATCGCTCTGTTTACCCATTAATTTTAAAGTTGGCACAGTGTACTGGCTATTTAGAGAGTGCGTTGTTCTCCTTAGTAACGACAACAATAATAATGCCTTATTATTACTGATACTATTTTTGCTGTTTTATACTGTATTGTTCATTTGTATTGCATGTATACGTACGTGCGTGCTGCTTAAGTTCTCAGTATTAGATCAGTTTCCCACTGAGCTGGGCACTATAAAGGCACAGAAAAAAAACTTCTCCTGTACAGATATTAATGTAGCAAAAAAACCCAGGTCCTTTTCTTATGCAGATTTCCTTATTTAGAGAGCTATTATTGGTCTCATTACAGCTTTTTGTTTATGCTAAGCCAGTACTCAACCACTGACTTCTCAGAACTAAAGACCCAGTAATACTTGTAAATTTTGTGTAATAAAAGTCCAACCAATTCAGTCAAGGTCAAAAGTACTTTTGTGATCATCCATATACCTTCCTACCATTTCAAAAATAATTTTAAAAAATAGATGTGCTCTTTAAAAATTTACATGGCCCCACCTCTTTACAGACAAGTTTCCACAGAAACATGTTCTCCTTCCTGACCACACGTTTCCATGGGATAAAAATTGCTGTGTACTAACTACAAAGCACTAAGCACATTTTAAAAGTTTGTTTGTTTTTACAGCAGTTTTCCCCCTTTATTTTTCATCAAAACCAGGGAAATTCTTTTTCGGGTGTGAGAAGAGTCTCACCATTTAATCAAGGTGATCGTATGTCTGTAAAGGGTAGTCCAGAAGTATATTGACACCAACTATTTCCTCTTGTGCATTCCATTACCTGAATTAACTGTACAGACAAAGTCACTGCCTGGTAGCCACCAGACGTATCCATTTACGGACATATATAGTTGTATAGATATTGCATATTTTTATTCTTTTTTTTTTCTCAGAGAATCGTCATCAAAAAAGTCACACTAGGTTCATGCTTAGGTTCAGAAATAGCATATACCCTGCACTTACAGGTTAGAAAAAAAGTTTGTGCTTAAAGCCAGACGGGATGAATTACTGCTGATAAAACATAATTGTCAGGGTTACGCTGCATTGTCTTAAAGAGCTCATGAAGAAGCTGCCTGCAGTTACGCACCACGGGGTATGATATGGACAAAGCCTACAGAAAGTTTTCTATCTGTTGCCATTAGTTTAAAACGACGAAGAAAACGGGGTGTGCTCAAGCCTGGGCATGCTCGAGCCACGCGCACGTGCGACGACCTGATCTGCGGGCAGCGGCATGACTCTACCAAGCAGGCAATGGTGCCTTGGCAAAGCCTTCTGGAGAGGGCTCTCCACCGTCGCCACAGGCGGGACCGGCAGGCCCAGCCTTCGGGAAGGCGAGGAGGGCGATGCTGGCACGGCAGCCGGGATGGGGGGTTCTGCCTTCGGGTCCGCTTCTCTCACCTGAGACACCGCGAGCAGAAGAGCATTTCAAGGCGACTCAGCTATGGAAACGGGGCTCACCCCCACAACCTCATTTAAAGGTCTCGACTTGCTCCCCCGGAGTTAACCTGGAAACCATGACTGGAGGCTGACGGGTTTATTTTTCCTTCGAGCCGGCGTCTGCTTCGGGTTTTGTCTCCCACGCACACCCCGCTTCCACGGCCCCCCCGCTCCCCGGGGCTGCCGACGCGCACGGCTCGGGCCGGCCCCGGCCCCGGCCCCGCTGCTGCC